>Ga0256404_1000601_pt1 | contig 93518 bp, 63 predicted proteins | sample RumenRJG_01DNA_FD_185990 | JGI IMG/M metagenome (GOLD analysis project Ga0256404, IMG submission 185990) | Bovine rumen microbial communities from Lethbridge, Alberta, Canada - RJG_01 | ecosystem: Host-associated > Mammals > Digestive system > Stomach > Rumen | place: Canada: Alberta | collected... | reverse complement strand
CTTAACGGCCGCATGGTACGTCGAAGTACGACCTCACTCGAGGGTCTGTCCCATGGCATCTACATTGTAGGCGGCAAGAAAGTGGTCAAATAGGCTGGTTGTTTATCAATCGAAACCAATAACCTCATTTTATTAACTAACAAAAGTGTATTTTTATGAAAAAAGACTCAGTAAGAAGCTTTGTGACGACACATGCGTGCAAGCATGTAGTATTGTCCGCGCTTTTGTTGTCAGCTTTTCTCATTGGAAGTCCGCTATCTACAAATGCGGATATCCTGAGCACGCAGGCTGTTCAGCAGAATGGAATTGTCAAGGGAAAAGTGGTCGACCACAATGGCGAACCTATTATCGGCGCAGCCGTCAAGGTAATGGGCACCGACCGTGGTACCGTGACCAATCTCGATGGTGAGTTCACCCTAGAAGGTGTCAACACTGGCAAACTAAACATCTCGTATGTGGGATTTGGCACGAAGGAAGTGAGTTTCCGCGCTGGCGAAACCCTTAGCATCACGCTCGATGAGGACATGGAGTCACTCGACGAGGTCGTGGTCATTGGCTATGGAACAACGAAGAAGGCTAACCTGACTGGTTCGGTTGCATCGGTAGACTTCCGTGAAGTCAGCAATCTGCCTGTTGCCAACACGTCGAACCTGCTACAGGGCCGCCTGCCAGGTGTCGTGTTGCAGATGAATGGTGCTCAAGCTGGTCACGACGACCCTGAGGTACGCGTACGTGGTATCGGCACACTGGGAGGTTCTTCTAAAAACAACCCGATGGTGCTCATCGATGGCATAGAGAGCAATATCAATCAACTCTCAGGTCTGCCTGCAGAAGATATCCAGAGCGTTTCCGTACTGAAAGATGCTGCCTCGGCCGCCATTTATGGTGTACGTGCCGCCAATGGCGTTATCCTTGTCACGACAAAACGTGGAGCGGAGATGCGTCCGCAGGTGACATATTCAGGTTCTGTTGCCCTACAGGAGCCGACCGTGCTGCCTAAATATGTGGATGGCTATAACTGGGCACTTATCTTCAACGAGGCACAGGCCTCACGCGGTGCCTACACGCAGGAGATGCTCGAAAAGTTGAAAAACGGCAGTGATCCCGACCATTTTGCCAACACCGACTGGGCCAAAGAGATGTTCCGTACTGCTTTCATGCAGCAACATCACTTGAGCGTGCAGGGAGGTTCGAAAGCTATGCACTATATGTTCTCGGTGCAGTATCAGGACCAGGATGGCTTGATGAAGAACACCCGCAACAAACGCTACAACTTCCGCTCGAACATTGACGCTAAACTGGGGCGTGTGAAGTTGGGTATGAACCTCGCTGGTTCGAAGCAGAGCGTCTATGAGCCGTTACCGGTGGGCGACGGAGGTTTGGTGCGCTATTTGTCGTGGTTCACTCGCCCAACAGTTCCCGTGAAGTTCTCCAATGGACATTGGGCTTACACCGATGGGAACGATGCTATTTCGCAATCAATCTTCAAGAATCCAGTGCAGGAAATCTACAACGACCTGCGTGATAACGATCACTATCGCTTCGACGGCAAGGTATTCGCTGAGGTCGACTTAGTGAAGGGGCTGCAGTTCCGCACAAGTCTCGCTTATAAACTCTACACGAATCGCATCAGTACATTCGACCGACGCGAAGAACCCCGCTACAATGCCGAGGGCGACATCATTGCTCCTGCTGAGACACAGAACTCGCTGACAGACTATGACTGGTTCCAAACGGGTTGGATCAATGAAAACATCCTGACCTACAATGAAACGTGGGGCAAACACAATCTGGGCGTGCTGCTGGGTCACTCCATTCAGGAAAACCGTTACGACGTGAACAACAGCTCGAAACAAGGATTCCCCACCGATAACATCTTCGAATTGAACGGTGGCACACAGAATCCATCAGCCAGTGGCTATGCTGAGGAGGATGCTCTGCAATCGTTCTTCGGACGCATTAACTATAACTATGCCGACCGGTATCTGGCTGAGTTCAACATCCGTCACGATGGTTCGTCGCGCCTGCCCAAGACCAATCGTTATGCTACATTCCCCTCGTTCTCGGCAGCATGGATTATTTCCAACGAATCCTTTATGCAAAACATCGATTGGCTTAGTTCGTTGAAACTGCGTGGCAGCTGGGGTAAGTTGGGTAATCAGGAAATTGGTAACTACACATTCTCGGAAACTCTGGCCGCACAAGGCAGTTACTACTTCGGCGACAAGAAGTACATCGGCATGCGTGCCACAGGCATTGCCAACGAAAACATCAAATGGGAAACGACAACCATAACCGACTTCGGCTTCGACGCCAGCTTCTTCAAAGGCCGCCTGAGTACCACATTCGACTGGTATAACAAGGTAACAAACGACATCCTTCTACAGCTGCCCATGCCAGGCATTTTCCTCGGCTCGCTAGGCGCACCCTATCAGAATGCAGGTAAGGTGAAGAACACTGGTTGGGAATGGTCAGTGAACTACTACGACCATGCAGGCGACTGGAACTGGAATGCAGGCTTCATGCTGGCAAGCGTACACAACGAGATTGTCGACCTGAACGGTCAGGAGAGCATCTCTGGCAACACCATCAATCGCGAAGGCGAAGCTATCGGCTCGTACTACGGTCTGAAGGCTTTAGGACTTTATCGCACCGAGGCAGATTTGCAGCGCACCAATTCCGAAGGCAAGCAAATCATGCAGAACGGTCAGGCCCCATCACTGGGTGACATCATGTATGAGGACCTAAACGACGACGGAAACATCAATGACGATGATCGCCAAGTGTTGGGCAACCCGTTCCCGAAACTGCAGTATTCCATCTCGCTGGGTGCCAGCTGGAAGAATTTTGACCTGTCGATGTTCTGGCAGGGCATTGCAGGACTCAACCGCTTCAATTGGGAAACAACGACTCTCTCCAACGGTGGAAACAAGACCACACGCTGGCTCAACCGCTATTCGGCAGAGAACGTGAATGGCGAGATGCCACGTCTAGGCAACGAATTCAACAACGCATATTCATCGTTCTGGCTCAACAAGGGTGACTATTTGCGCCTGAAGAGCTTGGAGTTGGGCTATACGTTCAAGAAGAATCATCTCCTGCAACAGTGGGGAGTGCAGAGTGTACGTCTTTATTTAGCTGGTACCAACCTGCTTACCTTCTGCTCCGTCTACAACTACGATCCTGAAAAATTCAGTTCTGACATGCGAAGCGATGCACATCCCAATGTGCGTGCCTACTCATTCGGTGTCATTGTTAAATTCTAAAAACGCGTTGAATTATGAAACTACATCATTTATATATCGCATCAATGCTGGCAGCAGGGCTTATCCTTACAACCTCCTGCAGCGACAGTTTCCTTGACAAGAACTCTCTCACCGAGTCTTCGACGGAAACATTCTGGCAGACCGAGGACGATGCCACGATGGCCATGGTTGCATGTTATGACGGTCTGCAGAGCAACCAAATCTATGGCGGTGGTCCGTGGGACCTTGGACAACTCAACATGGACTGTATGACTGACAACGGCGGTCACTTCAACTGGAGCGGTTGGGTGGAAGGCTATGACATCGCCAACGGCACCCATAGTGCCAGCTCATGGGCTGTAGGCTCGTTCTGGGATGCCCTCTACGAGGTCGTGAAACGTTGCAACAGCCTCATAGCAAACATTGATCGCGTTCCAATGTCTGAGACAAAGATTGAACAATACAAGGCAGAAGCCATGACGCTACGTGCCCTGATGTACATTCATCTGACGATGACCTACAACGACGTACCCTATCTGACGGAGCCGCTAACCATTGACAATGCTGAGAAACCAGCCACACCGCGTGCAGAAATCGTCACAGCAGAGATTCAAAACTTAAAGGCTGCTGTACCTAACCTGCCCGTTACGGCCGAGCGCGGACGCCTCACTCGTGGCGCCGGCTATGCCATCTTGGGACGTCTGGCTCTCTACAATAAGATGTGGGACGAGGCAATCGGTGCCTATCAGGAAGTGATGAAGCTGGGCTACTCGCTGGCTTCCGACTATACGGCACTTTTCACCCCTGCCGGTGAAACTCAACCGGAAATCATCTTTGCCGTACGTTTCGAGGGTCCAGGTCTTGACGAAGGTGCCGTATTCAATGCCCATTGGAACACGCCCATTGAGTCAATGAACGGAACGCTCGACTTGGCCGACGACTACTATAAGCTCGATGGAACAAAGGCCACCGAACGCAACTATGCCGCCAAGAAGGCTGACGGTTCACTTGATGTGAGCAAACCTAACTTTGACTACTGGAAAGGTCGCGATCCACGCCTCTATGCCACGCTCTTCGTACCAGGCATGTATTGGAACGGTCTTGGTGGCGAGGAATCGCCTTACGGCGGTGCGGCATCTTCACTCTCTACCATCTACGTCATGAAGTACTTCGACCCCACAGACACAGGCAACTCGTGGGATAACGCCCAAGACTTCTATGTAGTGCGCTATGCCGAAGTGCTATTGTCGCTGGCCGAGGCTTTGGTAGAAAAGGGCAGCTACAACGAAGCAAACGTACTCTCACTGGTCAACCAGGTACGCCAACGCGTGGGCATGCCGAAGGTTGAGGACGTCGAAGGCACTGGTCTGAGCAAGGACAAACTGCTGCAAGTGGTTCGCCACGAACGCCGCGTGGAACTCGCCTTCGAGGGTCTACGCCTCTACGACGAATACCGCTGGCATCAGTTGAAGGAAGCTATCGACATCGTGAACAACGAACGCATTACCTATGGGCTTAACTACGAGCCACGTGTCTATAATGGCGAGCGAGACTACAAGTGGCCGATCCCGACTGACGAAATCGACAGCAATCCTCAGCTAAAGCAACATGAAGGTTGGTAAAAAGCACCTTCGTTCTGACAGCATTTTGCGTGTCGGCATGAACCTATGAAAGATAAGGAGGGTGTGTCATTTTGACACACCCTCTTTTATGTAATACTCTGTAGGGAATCTGATTGCCATCAAACCTATGTAGGGACGCGGCGTGCCGCGTTACTGGATTTAGCTTTCCCCTCCAGTAACGCGGCACGCCGCGTCCCTACATATCATCGCAATCACTTTCTTCCAAAGTCGGCAGGGATCTCGCCCCAGTTCTGGGTGTCCCACTTCAGGATGGGAACGCGGAAGGGATGGGTGCGCAGCCACATCTCGGCACGATAGATAATCTGGTAGAGTTGCTCGGTCTGCGGTGTGCGCTCAAGCTTCGTCTTGCATTGCATCTTCTGCACCCAGATGATGGCGTTTCGTGAGTCGCTGTAGATAACGTGGTCGCGAATGCCCTGCTTCTCCATCAATGCCAACGCATGGACAATAGCAAGGAATTCCCCGATATTATTGGTTCCGTGCATCGGTCCGAAGTGGAACACGCGTGCACCCGTCTGCAAATCAATCGCCTGATACTCCATCGGTCCAGGATTGCCAGAGCATGCAGCATCGACGGCCCAGGCACCTGAGGCCCCACCCCTCCCCTCCCCAAAAGGGGAGGGAGATTGAGTCGTTGGAGTTTGTGAAGGGGTATTCATTGCTTCATGTATTTCGTTAATAACTCTATTTGTGTCAAAGAGAACTTCATCGTTTGTAAATCGGACTATTCTGAACCCTAACTCTTCTAAACCCTCAGTTCTCTCTTTATCTTTGACTATTTGATTACCCGCAAAGTGATATCCACCATCAATTTCAATAATCAGTTTGTTGTGTAAACATACAAAGTCTGCAATATAGTTACCAATTATGTGTTGTCTTCGAAACTTGTCACCAAGGTTTTTATTCCTCAATAGACTCCATAGAATGCTTTCTGCTTCTGTAGGATACTTACGATTATGCTCTGCAAATTCTTTGAGCAAGTCGTAGTTCTCGTTTCCTGTTTCATAGACATACATACACAACGCTCTTAACTATCTCCCTCCCCTTTTGGGGAGGGCAGGGTGGGGCTTTACATCCTCTCCGGAACTTCAATACCCAAGAGAGCCATACCGTTGCGGAGGGTCTTGGCAACGTTGCGGGCGATGACGAGGCGCATGGCCTTCGCTCCCTCACTCTCGGCATTAAGGATGCTGTAGTCGTGGTAGAACTGGTTGAACTCCTTCGTCAGCTCGTAGCAGTAGTTAGCGATGCCAGAGGGCGAATAGTCCTTGCCGGCCTGCTCTACGGCAGCGGGGAACTCATTCAGCTTCTGGATGAGAGCCGTCTCCTTGGCGTTTAGCTGATAGTCGCCTGTCGACAGTTGACCTTCGGCGCTGCTCTTGCGCAGAATCGAGCGGATGCGGGCGTGGGTATACTGGATGAACGGACCCGTGTTGCCATTGAAGTCAATCGACTCCTCGGGATTGAAGAGCATGTTCTTGCGCGCATCCACCTTCAGGATGAAGTACTTCAGCGCACCCATGCCAACGATACGAGCTATCTGCTGACGCTCCTCCTCGCTCATATCGGCAGTCTTGCCAGCCTCATCGGCCACACGGCGTGCATCATCGACCATGAGCTGCATCAGGTCGTCGGCATCCACCACCGTACCCTCGCGGCTCTTCATCTTGCCGTTAGGCAGCTCCACCATACCATAGGAGAAGTGTACCAGCTCCTTACCCCACTTAAAGCCCAGACGGTCGAGCAACAGCGAGAGCACCTGGAAGTGGTAGTTCTGCTCATTGCCGACGACATAGATCATCTTATCAATGGGATAGTCTTGGAAACGCATCTGTGCCGTACCAATATCCTGCGTCATGTAGACGCTGGTGCCATCACTTCTGAGCAGCAACTTCTGGTCGAGACCGGCATCGGTGAGGTCGGCCCACACAGAACCATCCTCTTTGCGGAAGAACAGTCCTTTCTCCAAACCCTCTTCTACCTTCTTCTTACCGACGAGGTAAGTCTGCGACTCATAGTAAATCTTATCGAAGGAAACACCCAGCGCCTTGTAGGTCTCATCGAAACCGGCATATACCCAGTCGTTCATCATCTGCCAAAGCGAACGCACATCAGGGTCGTTCTGCTCCCACTTCACGAGCATCTCGTGTGCTTCCTTGATGAGCGGAGCTTCCTGCTTGGCGCGCTCCTCAGCCTTCTCGGCATCCAAGCCCTCGGCCTCCAGCTGCGCTTTCAGCTGCTTCACCTCCTCACGATAGTGCTTGTCGAAAAGCACATAGTAGTCGCCGATGAGGTGGTCGCCCTTCTTGCCACTCGAAGCCGGCGTCTCACCATTGCCCCACTTCTGCCAGGCAAGCATCGACTTGCAGATATGGATGCCACGGTCGTTCACGATATTCGTCTTCACCACGCGATTTCCGTTGGCCTCCATAATCTTTGCCAGCGACCAACCCAACAGGTTGTTACGCACATGACCCAAGTGCAGAGGCTTATTGGTGTTGGGCGAAGAATACTCTATCATCACCAGCGGAGACTCATCGGTTGCGGCCTTGTAGCCCCACTGCTCATCGTTGTCGATGTCAGCCAGCAGCTGCTCCCACGCCTGGGGAGCCACCGTGAGGTTTAGGAAGCCCTTCACGGCATTGCAAGCGCTCACGGCCTCGCAGTTCCCCACGAGCCACTGCCCTATTTCCTGCGCCGTCTGCTCCGGGCTCTTGCGTGCCATCTTCACAAACGGGAACACCACCACCGTGAGGTTTCCCTCAAACTCGGCGCGTGTCTTCTGCAACTGTACCTGACTCTCAGCCACCTGCTGGCCATACAATTCACTCACTGCGGCTACGACGCCGCTCACAATTTGTTGTTCTATCTTCATGTTTCTTTTCTGATTTCTTGCATTTATCGCAACACGACCTTCTTTCCGTTGACGATGTAGATTCCCTTGGGAAGCGGAGCGTCAGAACTTCTCAACGTCCCAACCCGTCGGCCTTGCAGGTCATAGACGTAGCCGTCGCCTCTCGTAGCGCGACCGGAAGAGATGTTTTCGATGCCGTCGGCGTCACCCTGATAACCGAAGGTGTCGTCCTCAATCGTGTCATCATCAACATCGTAGGCCGTCAGCCGATTGAAGATTCCGTCGGCGCGGCGCTTCAGCCACTTTTTCGCATTCTCGGTAGTACGCGCATAGCCGGTGCCGTCGCCCCACATCGTAGCGTTGTGTTCCAACGACGGACGGACATAGGCATAGTAGTCGTCGCAGTAGTCGATGAGCTCCTGCAGTGCCTGCTTCCGGAACTGCACCCACAGCTGATAGTACACCTTGTCGAGTTGTTTGCTGACGTTGCGCAAGTCTTTCACGAACTGTGTCGACTCCATTGTCTTTGCATTCCAATAAGAGGAGATATAATCGCTCTGGAAATAAGAACTGCTCATTTCGTAACCGAACGCCCAGTCGAGGTCCCATACGGGTCCGAACACGAACTTGCTGTCGCTGTTGCCCACGAACTCCTTATAGAGGAACGTGCTCTTCGGATGGTGCGGCTCCAAATTTAATATCAAGTCGTTCACCATCAGGAAACGACCCAGCATGTCGATATCCACCAGGCCTGCAATCTCCTTGCCGTTCTTCAGCGTCTGCATGAACGCATTGAAGTCGTCCTCTATCATCTGCTGCGTCAGGTGAGTGCCGCCTTCGCTGAAGTCGGGTTCCTTGATGTTCACCGGCAAACCGTAAGGGGAAGAATGGAACTTGTAGGTCTCATCGTAATAGGAGTCGAGTTCTAACAGAGCTGCTCCCGACTCATCATCCAAGTCGATGGAGTTATTGGAAAAACCTACTTTCTCCGTGAAGTTATACGACCCGCGGTATTCACCGTTCATGTAGAGTTCCACGGGCACGATGTGGTTTGCACCGGCCGTACCGACGAGGCAGGCGGCCTTCATACCAATGGCGTTCGACGTCATCGACCCCGACTGTTTGTTAGCTAGCAACACCCAGTTCTTACCCTTGGTGAGGCCAAACGGCTTCTGCTTCTCCTCGAACTTCAGGCGATACGGGTTCTTATCCCACGCCCAACTGCTCCACGACGAGTTGCCACGACCCTTGATCTGCACAGGCGTGGGCTCCATTGATGGGAACACACCGGCACCGTCGATAGTGATGGTGGCATTCAGATAATAGTCCTTGCTCTGCACCATCTCGCCGTTCTCGATGTCGATATCGATACGTGGCACCTGCTCGGCACGATCGGTCAGCCAGTCCACATGCACGCGATACTCGCGACCAAACGGCATCATCAGGTAAGCATATTCAGCAGGCTCAATGATTTCGCTGCCGTGATAGTCGGGATTCTCCTCCACCTTCCACAGGCTGAACTCCGAGAACACGAGGTACTTCCTACGTGCAGCCTCGTTCAGCTCAATGCGCAGGTAGCCATAGCTACCGCCGAGGTCTATCTGCGGGCTCTCCCAAGTCTCAGCAGCTCCCTGCGGCAGACCGTCGTCATCGGCTGTGAACGAGCGCACCGCCTTCCACGTCGAACCATTTGTCGAAGCATAGAGCGTCAGCTTACGCGGGGCATAGCCATCGTTGTTGCGGGTGGTATAGCTGAAGTACACACGGCTCACCTTCTCCTGCAGAGCAATGTCGAAATACGGCTCGGTCTGATAGATGCGCTCCTTCTGATCCCCCGGCACATCCCATGTGGAATGATAGAACGTATTGATGTCGCCATCCAGCATTTTGTCATAGCCCTCGCCGTCGCGACCTGGCAGATTTCCCGAGAACATGCTTCCATCGAGTTCCACGGGCAGCGTGACGAACTGCTCGGTAGCATCGCTCCACGTGGCATCCTTCACCAGCACCTTTTCATACACACGCTGGCGCGGCATCGCTATGGTATAGAAGCGGTCTACGTCGAAACGCAGGCGGCTCTGCTTGCTCAGCTGCCGCTCACGACCAACGAAGATGCGTGCCGAGTCGTCGCTCACCTGTATCGATGGCGTCAGCCACTTGCCGATGGCACCCACCGTAGCGGTGACGACGCTATCGCCTGTGATGTCGGCCACAACATCCGTGAACACCTGGTCGTTGTATTTGTTGTTGAACTTCAGCTGCACGATGCTCGGCAGACGGCTCATCACCTCCTTCTTCGTGAGGGTGGCAACCGAGTCCACCGTGGCCTTGTTGTAGCAAAAAGCTGTGTCGTTCGCTGTCACCACGCGCAACTGTCCGTTGACGTACTCCGAGTTGCCTAACAACAACTCCGTGGGGAACACGTCCAAGCGCTGCAGACCGTCGGTGCCACGATAGTAGACCAACAGTAGCTTATCGTTGTCGGCAGCCCTTCCCTGCTGTGCCACCAGCGGCATCAACAGCAACAACAAAAGCAATATCTTCTCCTTCATAAATGTAATTTCAATATTTCGGGGACAAAGTTACAACTTTTTTCCGCTGAATGCAAGCATTTCTAGCAAAAAAGCCACATTAACCGTCATGAACACACTGAAAGCACACGTTTTTTATGCATCACTATAAAAGCCACAATACTATGCAGTAAGATCCTTACCACACATCGGTAAGCTCCACACCGCATAATGGTAAAGGTCACACAGCATAGAGGTAACGGCTCTACTGCATCGTGGTAACAGCGCTACCACATAGTGGTAACGACTCTACCACATGCTGGTAACAACATTACCACATAGCGGTAACGGCATTACCACACAGCGGTAACAATATTGGTAATGTAGCAATCCTTTTTTCCTTGTCTGCAGTGCTACGCAAAGTCACGAAAACAACACGAGAATGATACATCAAAATGATGAATGACTTTTTACGAATATGATACACATCGCTGCAGATAGGGACAATAGAAACTAACTAGAATAAAATTCGTGTTATCCATGCTTACAACAAAGAGAGGCCCGTGCTGATAACGGACCTCTCTCATGATGTGGGGGGTGTTGCTGTGGCTTACAATCCTGCGCGCGAGACGATGACGTTGGCGGAGGTGTTGTTGTAGCCAGCAGGAATGGTGTAGCTGACACCACTGAGCGAATAGGTCTGGCCGGCAGTAATCTTCTGCGAGGAGGCCGTGGCGGTCTTCTGGGTAGAAGCGGTCGAGACGGTGGTCTTCTTGCGGGCGATGCCCATGACGGTACCGCCGTTGATGGTGAAGATGCCCGTGTCGCCCGGCTTGAAGGCCGTGGCCTTGCCGTCGTAGGAACCTGCACAAACGTAGACGTTACCACCGGAGATGGTGATGTTCGCATCGCTCTTGATGCCCTGTGGCTTCGTGTCGTCGGCACCATGCTCCCAGACATCGCCCGTGGTGGTGACGTAGATGTTACCGCCGCTAATGGTGACTGCTCCCGTGGCATTGATGCCCTTGCCGCCATCGCCAGTACTGGTAGCGGTGAGGGTTCCACTGGTCATGCGGAAGTCGCCATCGGGTTTCACGGCAGAGCTGCTGGAGATGTCGTTCTCTGTGGTATCGAAATAGGCGTCGGCAGAGGTGGTGGCTGTGACGGTAGCACCAGCGATGACAATGGTGCTATCGGCCTTCAGGGCTTTCGCACCGGCACCGGAACACGAGGCGACAATGGTTCCGCCGTTCAGTTCGAGGAATCCATTGCGCTCATACTGGTCCTTCGTGCCCTTGTTCACGCCGCGGAAGCCCACGTCGATGGCATCGCCCTTGGAGGTGATGTTCAGCGTGCCGCCATCCATCTGGAAGCGCTCGTTGATGTGGAAGCCATCGGTGGCCGCCTGGCTAACAGTGATGGTGCCTCCAGCCACAACAACATATTCATCGCTGGCGAAGGCATGCTTCGTCAAGCCCTTCAGCTCGAGAGAGCCAGAACCGTTGAACGTGGGATGTCCCTCGATGTAGAGCGTGGCGCTATGAGAGCCGCCAGCAGCGTCGCAGAGGGTGTTGGCACCGGTGAGGGTGACGGCGATGGCCTTACCGTTCTCGATGTCGATGGCTGCACCTTTTGTGTTGGTGAGCGTGAGACCATTGAGCACGACGTTAGCCTTGTAGTCGCCATCCATGAGGAACGAGCCGTTGGTACTGCTGCCCGAGAGCGTGTAGGTAACCTCCTGCTGGAGTGCCTCGTCTTGAATGACGCTGACCTGTGCACCACTGGCGGTTACGGTGACCTGCGAGGCGATGTTGCCTGCGACGACGACGCTGGCCGTAGAGCCGCTATAGGTGACGCTGACGGTGTTATCGGCCACCTCGTTATCGCCCAGAGAGATTTCGTCGATGAAATCGGTGTTTGATGCCGAGGCGACGTTGAATGCCTTTCCGTTGACGATGAGTCGGCTTCCGGTAGCAAACTCCATGTCGCCGACGGTGGACATCTTGTAGGCGTAGGTGACCTGTCCAGAGCGCACGTTCATCGTGGTCTGTGCCGTAGCCGTCATGAAGAGGCAGCACAGGAGAGCGGTGAGAATGTAGAACTTCTTCATAGCTTACGTCCCCTTTCCTACTTCACGGTGATTTTATACGAACGGTCGCCCTGCTTCACGATGTAAACGCCTTTGGGAAGTTGAGACGTTAAGACGTTGAGACGTTGAGAGGTTGAGACGTTGAGAGATTGCGAAGTTGCCACTTTGCGTCCCTGCAGATCGTAGATGACGGTGCCGTCGGTAGCCGATGATGCGTTGCCAAGAGTCTCTATGCCTGTAGCCTCATCGGAGAAGTACATCTTGCTCAAGCCAGAGAGGGAGACGGTGGTAGAAGTGCCATTCTCATTGATGACCATGTTGCCAGAAGAGAAGGTGATGGTGAGCCCAGAGGCGGTGAACGACTGCTCAGCACCATTGGTCTGTTGCACGGTCAGGAACTTGTAGTCGCCGGCATTGGCTGTGACGAATGAGGTCACGAATGCAAGCATCAGAAAAATCTTTTTCATCGTTGTATCCTTTCTGTAATAAATAGATTGAAATGTCAATAATTGCGGGGTTCTATATGAATCTGCTGCAAAAATACAAGTTTTTTCTTGGAATGGCAAGAATTTTCAACGAAAACTGAATTCCTGTAAACAAATTGTAACATCTGAGGAAGGAAGCGGACAAAAAAAAGACGAGGGTCTTTCCCACCTGCAGGCATCGCTATACCTGTGGTTTGAGAGAGAGAACCTCGTCTGACGTTGGATTATGTAAAGAGAGTGTTTGCTAGCTTTTATGGCTTATAGCATTTCCGTCTATTCCCAGATGCTATAGTGATAATAGCGGAAGTTGGTGGGGAAGTAGATGGAGTTGTCGGGATTCGACTCTTCGGTGAGTTGGAACTCGCCCGGTGACATAACGGAGCCAGAGCGTGCCGAGATCTTGTAGGTACGCCACTCGTCCTTCGAGGCGAAGGCATCGACGATGTACTTGTAGCCGATGTCGTAGAACTTGTAGCTGCGACCGCTAGTCTCCTTACCCGTCCACTTCACGGCAATCTCGTCATTGCTCATCTTCTTCATCTCCATGGGATAGTGCACCTCATCGCTGCCGAACCACGAGTTGATGATGAGTTCAAGACCTCCGAAGCCGTCGGTGGCAAGGGTAATGTAGTGCAGGTCGTCGGCCTTCTGCTTACCGCTCTTGTTGATGGCATTGCGAGCCTTGTCCCACTCTGCCTGCGTCCATGTGCCGAGAGCCGAATAGCCGAAGAAGCGGGAGTCGTTCTCCTCGTCGTAGATCCAGTAGTTGGCGAAGGGCTTCGGGATGATGCGTGCCTGTCCGTGGATGTCTTCATATCCGTCCTTCTCGGCAGTAATCTTCATCTCCTTGATGATGTGGCCTTTGTACTCGATGGGCTCGAGGAAGTAGAGACCGCCAACGAGGTTTCCATAGCTGTAGAGGTGACCATCGAGGCGCGGATCGTCATCGTCCATCCAGATGGAAAGATTCTGATAGGTGCCGAGGAAGCGTGCGGGCAGTGTGTCGCCCTCGCACACGAACGAGCAGTTGTAGGGTGAGTAGAACGACTGGATAGAGTCGCAAGCTGCCTGATATTCAGGAGCGGTGACGGGCAGCTTGATCATTACGAACGGCAGCTGCTTGGTCTTTCCACGACCGAAGATGGTGTCTTCGTTCTCCGAGTAGCGGTCTAGACAGAACTCAAAGTCGCCCTGCAAATCCTGAGCGAAATACTGCGACTGGTCGGCATAGTAGTGGAAGAATCCGTTGTAGGTGTCGAAGGAGAGTACGATGCCATTGTCCATCTTGAACGAATACATCGAGACGAGGCTGTCCTTATCGGCCACACCCGGCATGCGAACGGTAGAGATGGACTTATAGAACGTGCTGTTCACTTGGTCGAACCGCACGGCGTAGGTTTGCACCGATGGATGGCGTCCGTAGGTGGGGTTCATGGTGTAGAGTGCCCAGCCGTATTGGTTGTTGTTGAACACGCGGCGATAGTCGGCCATCCATGCATCGGAGCGGTTGGCCGGGTCTTGGTCGAAGAGGTCGTCTTCCTTCATCTGGCAACCAGTGAGGGTTGCGACGAAGCCGCAACATGCTATAAGAGCCAGAAGGGAGAGTTTCAGATATTTGGTAAACATAATTGTCAATTATTAATTATTCATTGTTAATTATCAATTGATTAGAGGCTGATATCGTCGAAGTTCTGGTCGCGCAGCGTTTGCTCACGCTTCTGCACGGCATTGCGCAGGGCGTCGACGTCGAGTTTCCAGTTGTCGGCGAAATAGTCCTTCACGATGCGCAGCTTCTGGTTGATCTTGTTGCGACCATCGACATTGGCCTTGCTCATGATTTTGTTCCACTCCTCGTCGGTGCTGGTGACATAGGTGGAGAAGGTCTCTGCGAAGTCTTCATCGGCGGTGTAGGAGGCATAGGCCGTCACGAAGCCGAGGACTTGTATCTGCGGGTCGTCGGGGCTTGAGAACACCGAGGTGTAGGAGCCGCCGAGATAGTTCGTGCCAGTGATCTGCGTGAACTCATTGGTGTAGGGCACACGCTGGTGGAACACATGACCATACTCGTGGATGATGGTATGGAAATAGGTGGCATTGAGTTCCTCGCGGTCGCGAATCACGCTGTCGTTCTTGATGAGCTGCCAGCTGGAGTCGTAGACGACGAGGTTGTCGCCCAAGTGGTTGACGTACCACAGATTGATTTTATAACCGCCCTCAGAGGAGCCTAGCGTGTAACTGTTGTTCGAGTTCCAGCCGGGGTTTCCCACCAGCTGCACCACCTTCGGGAAGGTGTTGAGCACGAACTGCGGTCCACCCGTCACCTCGTCGAAGGAGTCGAAGCAGATGTACTTCAGGATGCGAGCCATGCGAATGGCGTTCTCATACTTCGCCGGAACGAGGATATAGTTCATGTCGATCTCGTTGTCCTCCCAGCGATAGCGCAACTCAATGTTATAGCGCTCCACATAGTTCTTTGCCAGCCAACGGTCGAGAGCGTTCTCGGGTGTCTGCGAATCAACGATGACGCTGATGCTCTTGTCCACATCGTCGTCGGAGCAGGCCGTGAAACCGAAGGCAAGACAGATGCCGCAGATGGCACTTATAATATATTTTGCTTTCATATTGTTACGATGATTTTAGCGTGATTACTTCTTCTTGAACTCAATCATTTCGCCTTTCGGAGCCCACTGCAGGTATTCCTCGGGAGCTACCGTCTCAGCGGCTGGGCGCGGATTCGCCTCCAGACCGGCACCACGCACCTCGAACGGCAGCTGTATGGCCTGACGCGGGTCGCGATACTCGAGCGTATCGGTAATGGTGAGGGCGTTCAGGGCGGAGTTGATTTCGCGGCGATAGATGGTGATACCATAGCGCTTGATGTCGAACCAGCGCATGCCCTCATGCAGGAACTCCAGTCGGCGGAGCAGCAGCAGCGTCTGCAGCAGGCACTCCTGGTCGCTGCCTTCCTGCAAGTTGATCCAGTCGGGATGCAGATGCTTGCGCGGGAGCGGACGGTCGGGGGTGTAGTAGTCGTACTTGTGATGCCACTTGTGGATGCTTTCCATCGTCAGGTCGCGATTGATTTTCTCCGTAGCGTAGTCGACGATGTAGTTCCAGTTCTCATCGTAGTGGTAGCCAGCCTCGTATTCCACGCTCGGCGAGATGAAGGAATGGGTCCACACGTTCATATCAGCGAGGGCCTTGTCGTTCTGTCCGAGCAGGATGTAAGCCTCTGCGCGGTTCAGCACGGCCTCTTCAGCCTTCAGAGCAACGACCACGGTGCGATAGTAACCAGTGTGGTTGGTGGCGCTCACCTCCTCGAAGTAGTAGGGAGTCTTCGGCAGTAGGAACTTATCGTAGGCCTGACTGTAGAACCAATAGAAGCGGAAGATCTGTTGCGACTGCGAAGCGGCCTCGTTCTCAGGAGCCCACGGCGTGGCGAAGAAGAGTTCGGCCTGTCCGATGTAGTGGTTGGTGTTGAAGCGTCCACCGGTGCTGTAGCCCTGGAAGTAGAAAGCATCGGTGCTGATAACCGGCAGCAGCAGGAAGTTGGCCTGCTCCTTGTCGGAGGTGTACTGCATGGAGCGCGGCTGCATATTGTCGGTAGGCATGGCCTGCATGACATCATAGTCGCGCATGAGAGCCTCGGGGTTGCTGCCCAGTGCCTTCGTGGCATACTCCACCACCTTCTCCGGCTGCTGATAGAACAGGTAGAAGCGCGAGGCGAACGTGTAGGCGGCCTTCGAGTTGAAGTGGTAGCGCGGGTTCTTATAGACGGCATCGCTCATGAGCGACAAGCCTTCTAGGAGGTCCTTCTCAATCATCTGGTAGTCGTAAGCCACCGAAGGACGGTCGTAGTGCGGATTCAGCGTCGACTCAGGCTCGGTGATATAAGGAACGCCGAGGTCGCTCTGGCTGTGCTGCTTCGAGAAGTTCTGGCAGAACAGATTGGTGAGGATGAAGTGCGAGTAGGCGCGGCAGAGCAGAGCCTCGCCACGCAGAGCACGCAGCGTGTCGTTGGTGTAGCCCAGCCCGTCGATGGCTTCGAGGGCGTGGTTGGCGGCAGCGATGGCGGCATAGTGGCCTTGCCAGACGAGTGCGGCATTCTCGTTGTCGCTCTCGGTGATCTCCTGCCAGCGATAGCACTGCTCAGAGAACTTGTCGTAGTTACCATTGAGGTCGCCGTCGAGGTCGTCCACATTATCGCTGGCCAGCTCGGTGAGCCGGACGTAGGTGTCGCCGGGATAGGCAGAGACGAGGAGTGCCTCCACCTTCTCTACCTTGTCGATTTCGATACGGTCGTCGGGCAGTGCATCGAGGAAGTCGTTACATGATACACAGAGCACACAGAGGAGGCTGAGACCACAGAGCGACATATATAGTGTTTTATTCTTCTTGGTAGTCATAACTTCTTTGCTTTGTTAAGTTGTTACTTTGTTACCTTGTTACTTTGGTTAGAATCCTAAGCGAACCGTGAACGTGAACTGACGCGGCATGGGCGATGCCACACCACCCGTATTGAAGAATTCGGGGTCGTTGCCATTGAGTTTCTTGTCAGCATAGATCAGGAAGAGGTTCGTGGCCTGAAGCTTCAGGTTGACGTTTTGCAGGCCAATGGGTGCAATCCACTCCTTCGGGAAGGTGTAGTCGAGCGAGATTTCCTTCATGCGGATGAAGTCGCCCTTCGCAACACGCTCCGTCGAGTAGTTGTAGGCGCTATAGGCAACATTCAGCTTGGAGGCACCGTAGATGAAGTTCTGGCGCACCGAAGGAATAACGGGCACGGTGGTGATGGCCTCCTCGCCTGACGACGACCAGCGGTTGTTGAACTCACGCGGCGTTGCCACGAGGTCGTTGTAGGTGTTATGGAACACGTTGTCGAGGCGCACCTTGTTGCCGAACGAATAGACGATGAACGCGGTGAGGCGGAAGCCTTTGTACTTGAAGACGTTCTCCAGCGAACCGTAGTCGGTGGGATCGGTGGAGCCTTCGTACTTCAGCCACGAGAGGTCGGCAAACTCCTGGAAGTTGATGTCGGACATCGTCACCTCGTCGTTCTGCACACGGAAGAAGGGAAGACCCTCGGAGTTCAGGTGGTCGAACGGAATGGAGAACAGCGAACGCACGGGATAGCCCTCCAAGGCAAAGCCGTTCGAGCGAATCAGGTCGATGACCCGTGTGGTGCTCTTCAGGGTGGTTACCTTGTTGTGCTGATGCGAATAGAGGAATGTGGTGTTCCACTCGAAGTCCTGCGTCTTGATGTTCTTCGTCGAGAGCGACAACTCGAAGCCGTCGGACTTCATGTCGGCAATGTTACCGAACTTGTCGATCTCACCACCAACGCCCTCGGTCACGAGCGGACCGATGAGGTCGTAGTTGTTACGCTTATACCACGAGAGCTCGAGATTGATGCGGTTGTTCAGGAATCCCATGTCGGCAGTCAGCGAGAGCTCATGCTTCTTCTCGTAGGTGAGGTCGCTGTTACCGAGCTCTGTGATGTTGATACCGGTCTCACGACTCTCAACGCTCGGACGCCACGTCGTGTAACTGTTCATGATGGGGTTCGAGTTAGAGATGCTGTACGGACCACGGTCGGCGGTGAGCGAATAGGAGCCCTTCAGCGTGAAGTGTGAGAAAGTGGGCTTGTACTGCTCGAACCAGCCTTCCTCATGAGCGTTCCAGGCTGCCGAGACGTTCCATGTGGGCAGCCAGCGGCTCTTGCGGGCACGACCCAGCGTGTTCGTTCCTTCGTAGCGGAGTGTTCCATTCACGATGTAGCGGCCTTTATAAGAATAGGTGGCGGTGCCGAAGAAGGCAGCAGTGCGGTCGAGGGTGCGGCCAAACGATGCAATCTCCGAATTCTCACGAGCAGCCTTTTCATAGGCATCGGGCGAGAAGTTCACTGCACTGGCAAAACCATACTGGCGGCCCCAGACGCGCATCCATGAGTTGTCGCGCTTCGTAGAGTTTGTCTCCATGCCACCGAAGAGGTTCATGATGTGCGTTTCATTCCAAACCTTGTTATAGGCGGCAGTAGCACGGAAGTCCCAAGATGTCATGTGATTAATGGTCTGGTCGTAGATACCACCATAAGGAAGTACCGAGATAGGCACTGCATATGGATCATCAGGATTTCTCCAGAGATATGGGTTGCTGTCGCGCACCAGCGTGTTCGGCATGGCGCGATAAGCATTGGCCTGATTCGAATACTCGGTGGCGTTGTGCTCGGTGGTCGAAGCCACACGCTTCAAGGCACCCAGCAGATTCAGCTCCAGTCCCTGAATGGGCTTGTAGGTAAGTTGTCCTTGCACCTTGAACTCATTGGTATTCAGGTCGATGTAGTTCTGTTCCAACTCGTGGAAGATGTTGAACGGGTTGTAATTGCGGGTGTAGTATTCATCGGGGTCGAGCACACGCGAGGTGTTCAATGCATAGCTGTAGGGGTTGATGTCGAAGGCACGGCTTACCTCACCACTGACGAGGTTCACCTCACTCGACAGCGTGCCCGGAGCCTTCTGCTCACGGGTAGAGGCATTACCCAACACCTGCAGTTTCAGTTTCTGCGAGAAGTTGAACGTCGCGTTGTAGTTAGCGGTGTAGCGCTTCACCTTGCTCTGCTTGTACCATCCCGGATCGTACATGGCAGAAACTGAAGCATAGTGTTGTGCCTTCTCGGTACCCGTCGATACAGAAACAGAGTGGTTTTGCATGATGCTATTATCGAACAAAAGGTCGAACCAGTCGGTGTTGCGATACTCCTGCTTGCGCAGCCACTCGTTGCGGCCGGCATCGGTGTTTAGCACCTTGCCCTCAGCGATGAGGTTGGCAAGTTTGCCATAGACACCCGAGGAGTTGGCGTTCACCACGTCGGCAGAGTTCATGTAACCCTTCTTCGCCAATTCCTGATAAACCGACATTTGCTCCTGCGAGTTCATGATATTGAAGTTGGCGTAGTTCGGAACCAAGCGCATCGTGAACTCACCGGTGTAGTTCACATTGGTCTTGCCGGCCTTACCCTTCTTGGTGTTGATGACAATCACACCAGCCATAGCACGTGCACCGTAGATGGAGGTTGCCGAACCGTCGCGCAGAATCTGGAACGACTCGATATCGTCGGCATTCAAGCCGGCGATGGCCGAGGAGAGCAGCGTCTCGGCATTACCCGACGAGAGGTCGTCGGTGTTCACCTCGATGACGTTCTCTTGAATGACGCCGTCCACAATCCACAGCGGCTGTGAGTTGCCATAGATACTCGTAGCACCACGCACCTGGATGCGCGGAGCCGTACCGAACGTACCAGTGACATTCTGCACCGTCACACCGGCTGCACGGCCTTCCAGCGAACGCGAGATGTCGGGAACACCGTCGAGCTTGGCTTCCTCGGCATCGATGAAGGTTGTGGAACCCGTGAAGAGGCGCTTATCCATCTGGTGCATACCCGTCACGACAACGTCGCCCAGTGTGTTGGCATCGCTCTCGAGAATGATGCTCACAGGCTTCAAACTGGCCTTCCGGCGATAAGGCTTCATGCCAATATACGAATACTCCAGCACATCGCCCTGACGCACGCCGCTCAGCACGTAGTTGCCGTCGGCATCGGTAACGGTGGCGTTTTGCGTTCCGGCAACCTTCACGGTGGCGCCAATCAGCGGACCGCCATCAGCATCGAGCAAGCGGCCCGATACCGCGTTGCCACTGGCTGCCCAGCCACCTTGCTGTCCACTCTCGCGGTTGATCTGAATGAACTTACCCTTGGCGGTAGCACCATAGGGAAGTCCCTTGAGCAACTGGCGTACAGCGTCGAGGGCTTCGGCATTGCGAATGTCTGCCGTCGCCTTCTGCTGGCTGAGGTCTCCGTAGTTGTAATTGATTTTGTAATAACCTGACTGCTGCTCCACTTGCTGTAAAGCGGTGGGCAGTGGCATGTCATTACATTTCAAAGTCACTTTGTTGCCTTGTGCGTTTACCCCTGTTGCATGAAAAGCGAGCAACAGCAGCAAACAAATCAAGGCCATGAGAGGAGTCTCTTTTTTCATAACTATGATTTTGATTAGACATATAAAAATTGCTTTCAATCTATTTAAATAGACTAAAAAACACAAAAATCGGTACTAGAAAACTGCAAAATATTAAAGAAACCTCAAAAAAAGTTGCATTTTCGAGGTTTACGATGCTATTTAACAACAATTTCGTTACTTCCGAGTTCAATGTCAACACCATCCATCTCGCAAAGGCTGTTGATGATTTCAGGCAGGCTCTGCGTACGGTCGGCAACGAAGTGCAGGCGCAAATCCATGTCGCTGGCGTCCTCAAACACTACGGTTTTGTTGTACCAGCGGCCGAGCTCCACCATGATTTCACGCATGGTGCCATCGGTGAAATAGAAGAAACCGTCCTTGCGCTGCGTGTAGCCGTAAGTGTTCACGTGCTCGGCAGTCAGCTTGCCGTTGGCCATCACCACCTGTTGGCCGGGCTGCAACTGCAGACTCTCGCGGCCACTCTTCACGCTGACGCGACCTTCCACCAATGCTACGCTGGCATCGCCCTGCGAGTAGGCTCGCACGTTAAACGAGGTTCCCAAGACGGTGGTGGTCAGGAAGTCGGTCTCAACAACAAACGGATGGCGGCGGTCCTTGGCCACTTCGAAGTAAGCTTCGCCATAAAGACGTACGGTGCGGCGCGAACCGCTGAACTGTTCCGGGAACTCCAAGCGACTGTCGGCATTCATCCAGACGCGAGTGCCGTCAGAGAGTGTGAGGTGGCAGTCCTTGCCACGAGGTGTGGTCATCAGGATGACTGAGGGCATTGGCGATGCAGCCTGGTGGTTCTCAAACGAGATGTTCTTCTCTTCTACCACGCGTTCCTCGCCTTTGTTCTCCCGTGCTTCGTTCCACTCACCTCTCTCTACCTTCATCGTCACATCCGTCTGGTCGGCTTTCTGAGCCAGGATTGTGATGCCCGGTGTTGTGTCTTTCACAGCGTCTTTGGGCTTGAGCATGAAGAAGAGCAACACACAAGCGGCCGCAGCGGTAGCCAGCAGGGCTATCGTGCGCAGCAGACCGGTGTGACGACGAGGCTCTATATCCTCATCGCCCAACGGCTGCACGCCCGGCTGTTCTGCCGCAACGTGTTCGGCTGCGATGCGCTCGGACAGCTGTTCCCATGCTGCCTCCACGTCAGGAGCGGGAGCCATCTTGCGCACCAAAGCGCTATGGATGTCTCTCTCTTCAGCTTCCGTGGGCAGCAGAACGGCCTCCGGTTGCAGGCTTGTATGGTTCTCTTCGTAACTCATTTCTGAATTAAAGACGTAAAAACTTACAAACGGGTACTACTTTTTTTGTTTTTCTTGATGAAAGTGTTGCCGCAAGTGCTTCATCGCATTCGTAATGTGCTTCTTGATGCCATCGGGAGTGATGCCCAGTTCAGCAGCTACTTCACGATAGGTGCGGTGATGGTAGTAGCATTGCTCCAGCACCAGACGCGTTCGCGCCGGCAGCCGTTCCACTTCCTGTTCTATCTGCCGGATGCGTTCCTCACGCTCCAGCCACTCGTCATCGGTCTCGGCAGCCAGTTGGCGCAACGCCTCGTCGGTGATGCGGCTGGTGTGCTTCTGCTTACTAATCATCGTGAGACATTTGTTGCGAATGCTCGTGAACAGATAGGCCCGCAACTTCTCGCGATCAACGTGTTCATGGTTCTTCCACACCGCAAGGAAGGCCTCTCCCACGATATCCCGGCTCTCCTCTTCCTGCTCCAGAATATCGTAGGCATAGTAGTAGCACCGCGCGTAATATTCGCGGAACAACTCCTCAAAATCCTTCGTTGTGATGTAGTCTCTTTGCATAAACAGGCTACAAAGTTAGTGCAAATCGAGCGAAATACAAAATAAAAAGCTTGCTTTTTGTTTTTATTTCCGAGATGCAGCCTAACTTCGGCAAAGCCAAAGTTAGTGCAAATCGAAGACAATACAAAACAAAAAACGAGTTTTTTGGTTTTATTGTTGAGATGCAGCCTAACTTCGGCGAAGCCAATGGTACGAATAAGTGAGGAAAAAGCCAAAAATATTTTTTGCTTTTTCGAACGAGAGTACCTTCGGCGAAGCCAAAGTTAGTGCAAATCGAGCGAAATACATTTGAGTTTCCTTGATAAGGAAACGGCGTAAGCAAAGGTTTATTTCCGAGATGCAGCCTAACTTCGGCGAAGCCAATGTTAGTGCAAATCGAAGACAATACAAAACAAAAAACGAGTTTTTTGGTTTTATTGTTGAGAGTTAATAGGTTTTGAATCCCAAGGGATTATCATTTCCTCATTATGTGGGAGGGCCTGGGTGAGACTCCTTTTTCTGCATGCTTATCACCTTTTTGGGGTGCTTTGATGTGCTTGAAGCTATGCTTTTGTATAGGTGAGGCAATGCTTTTGTGTAGGTGGAGCAATGCTTTGACGTAGAGATAGCATTGCCCTATTTTTGCAAATCAACTGATTTTAATCAGTAAATTAACTTAATTTGATGAGTAAATTAACTTAATTTACTGAGTAAAATAACTTAATTTACTGAGTAAAATAACTTAATTTACAGCACAAATTAAGTTAATTTACTTTTCTATCTCATTGTTCTTAAATCACTACAGCATTGAGATCAGCACACAAAACGATTGCTCCGCCCACAAGATCTCATGTCTCGGGGCGGAGCAACTTATGTCAGTCAGCAGAGCAACTTATGTCAGTCAACAGAGCTACTTATGTCAGGCAGCAGAGCAACTTGTGTCAGTCAGCAGAGCAACTTGTGCTTACTGCTAAACAGATGGACTATTTTGGCTCAGCAAACTGGCGGAAGTAGTTGGTGCAGACCTGCTGCCATTCACGGGCGTTGCGCAGCTGCTTTTGCAGTTTAGCATCGACCTCCTGCCAGCGCTGGTCGTCGATGGCGGGCTTCAGCTGTTGCCAGATGCGCACGAAGTCCTCTACCTCGCTGACGCCGCGCTGATAGCGATACTGCATTTCCTCCCAAAGAGTGCGGCCGCTGAGCGTCCGGTAGGTCCAGGGCACATGGTGGAACCACAACAGATAGCGCTCCGGACAGGTGGAGAGGTTCTCGTACTGTGAGCGATAAGGTTCACGATATTGGGCGGTAGCACCGCTTCCCGTTGCCTGCGTGCGGTCGAAGCCCACGGCAAGGGTATCGGCCTGATGGTAGTAGACGGGACACCACTCCAGCGGATAGTGGGCCTTGAAGCCATCGGGCTCAGGTCCGTAGTGATGGTCGAACTTAAAGATGTGGTGCAGGCCCAGTGGCATCATATAGTCAACGCAAGCCTCACGCGAGCGGAGGAGGAGCCCCACCCCCAACCCCTCCCCCGTAGGGAGGGGAGAATCTGCAGACAAGGAAGTAGCATCCACGACTCCCCTCCCTACGGGGGAGGGGTTGGGGGTGGGGCTAAAAGTTTGCCGCCACCACTCCTCAGCTATCTGGCGAGAAGACAGGGACGGATTCCATGCCAGTCGGCCAAAGGCATACCAGTTGGCTTGTGCGAAGTGGTGTCCACACCAGTTGCGGTCTTTACCGATGTTCGCAACGCCGGCGATGCCTGTGAGGCGGTTCGGGCTGACGAACGAGAAGAACTCCTTCCACATCGGGGCAAGATAGACCAGGTGGATGCTCTGTCCGAGGTATTCCTGCGTGATCTGCAGTTCTGCCATCTGCGGCGTGTGCTGCATCTGGTCGAAGATGGGAGCATAGGGCTCGCGCGGCTGGAAGTCGAGCGGTCCGTTCTTCGATTGCAGGATGACGTTCGGGCGGAACTTTCCGTCGAGTTCAGCAAACTCGCTAACGGCCTGCATGACACGATCTTCGCCCTTGTGCTTTGCACCATAGACGAACGAACGCCACATCACGATGCCACCATAAGGCTTCAGGGCATCGGCGAGCATGTTCGCTCCGTCGGCATGGGTGCGACCATAGTCGAACGGGCCAGGTTGTCCCTCGCTATTTGCTTTCACGAGGAAGCCACCGAAGTCGGGGATGAGCTGATAGATTTCCTTCGCCTTGCGCTGCCACCATTGCTGCACGCGCTTGTTGAGGGGGTCGGCAGTAGGCAGGTCGCCCAATGCCTTCGGCGAGCCGAAGTTCACAGAGAGATAAACACGTATGCCCCACGGGCGCAGGATGTCGGCAATCTCTTTCACCTTATTCATATACGGGCGCGTGAGCATCTTCGGCGAGGCATTCACATTGTTCAACACCGTGCCGTTGATGCCAACAGACGCGTTTGCCTCCGCATAGCGCTCAATGCGTTCGCGATTGATGGCTGCAGGTTCCTTCTTATCGGAGGTGAGGTCCCAGAAGATGCTCTTACCAGCATAGCCGCGCTCGATGCTGCCATCGAGGTTGTCCCAGTGGTTCAGGATGCGCAGCTTGAAGTACGGGTGCGACTCGCCTTGTTCACCACGCAGCAGGGCATAGCGGCCATAGAGCAGTCCCAGCTCGGTGCGGGCGGTGACGGTGCGGCCGCTGATGCGATAGCCGTCGTCGTCGGGCATAGAGGGATCAATCTTCAATGTGATGTCCTTGGGCATGTCGCCACGCAGCCACAAGCGGCTGCCGTCCTCGGCGTGGAGCCCAAGTGCAGCCCAGATGAAGAGGAGGAGGAAGAGCAGCCCACCCCCAACCAACCCTCCGTCGCGAATGGGGGATTCGCTCCCCTTGGTGGGGCCGCAGCCACATCGGTGGCTGCTCTGAAGACCTCCGTCGCGAATGAGGGATTCGCTCCCCTTGGTGGGGCCGCAGCCACGCCGGTGGCTGCTCTGAAGACCCCAGTCGCCCCAGTCGCCCAAAGGGAGGGGAGTTCGGTTACTCTTTGAAATATTAATGTACTCCTGTTTTCTCATGATTAAAAACTATTTAGGCTCCCCTCCCTTAGGGCGAAGCGCGAGTAAGGAGCGATGAGGGGAGCGCAGCGACGGTGGGCAAGGTTGGGGGGTAGGCTTCTACTCGTTCACTACTTTCTGAATGGTTCCATCGGGGTTATAGAACAGACGCTGCACCTTCAGCGAACGCAGATGGGTGATGTCGTTCGAGGGCACGCAGTCGTGATAGAACAGATACCACTGGCCTTTGAACTCTACGATGCTATGATGCGTGGTCCAACCTACAACGGGATCGAGGATGATGCCCTGATAGGTGAACGGTCCGTAAGGCGTGTCGCCGATGGCATAGCAGAGGAAGTGGCTGTCGCCGGTGGAATAGGAGAAGTAGTATTTACCGTTGTACTTATGCATCCACGATGCCTCAAAGAAGCGGTGCGGGTCGCTGGCCTTCAAGGGCTTTCCATCCTTGTCGACGATGAGCACGGGGCGCGGAGCCTCGGTGAACTGCAGCACATCATCGGTCATGCGGGCCACGAAACTCGTCAGGGCCGGCGCATCGGCGGGAGCCCAGAGTTCCGTTTTCTTATCGGAAGCATGGCCGAGGTCGACATATCCTGCAGGAGCAGGGTCGGTGTCGGGCTGCATGACAGGGTTCACACTCAGAGGCACATGCCACTGAAGCTGTCCGCCCCACAGACCACCATAGTAGCAGTAGACGGTGCCATCGTCATCCTTGAACACGCATGGGTCGATGCTATAGGCGCCGCGGATGGGGTGCTCCTGCGGGATGAACGGGCCTTCGGGCTTGTCGGCGATGGCCACGCCAAGATGGAATTCGCCGTTATAGTCCTTCGCCGAGAAGACGAGATAGTACTTGCCGTTCTTCTCTACGACATCGCTGTCCCACATCTGCTTCTCCACCCAGGCCACCTGGTCTTGGTCGAGGATGATGCCATGATCGGTGACAGGACCGGTCTCGACGTCGTCGAACGACAACACGTGGTAGTCGCGCATCTGGAAGTGTCCGCCGTCGTCGTCGAAAACGTTGTCGCACTCGCGGTCGTGGGAGGGGTAGATGTAGAGCTTGCCGTTAAACACTTTGGCCGCAGGGTCGGCCATATAATCGCTGGGGAAAAGATAGCGGGGTTTCATGAGTTTTGAGGTTTTGATGGGTGAGGGTTAGGTAGTTGCGATGGCATCGCAACATACGGAACACTGGAAGTTTGTTATTTTGTTTCAAGGTGGCGAGCTTCAATCTCCTTGTTGATTTCGTCGAGGCGCTCATCGGTGAGAGGATACTTATAGATGAGGTAGCCGACAACAAGCAGAAGGATGGCAGGAATGATCGTCGTGAACAACAGAATGGCATTCTGTGCAATCTCAGAATAATTAGCCAACTTCGGATAGTAAGCATTCACAGGTGCGCTGATGAATGATGCGAGGAACACCACGACAAAGATACTCAACACAAGCTGAAGACACTTGTTTGCCTTGAATTCCTCCCACATCTCACGGAATGAAACCGGCTTCTCCGGGGTTGTGGTGATATTCTCCTTGCTGCCCATGAAGCAAAGCATCAAGAGCACAAAGCCGACGAGGGCAAACACACAGGTGACCGTGAACCAAGCACCTGGTGCGGTAGGCAGAGCCGACTCTTCGCTGGCAAAGTTAAAGCCAATCATTCCCATTACCAACGGTGTGATCCAGCCGGCAATCGAGAATCCAGCCTTAAAGGCTACACCGGCAAGTGCATTCACAGTGGCTGCAGGTCTGTTTCCCGTACGATACTCTGCCTCGGTGATGACTTCAGGAACCAATGCCCACATCAGAGAACCGACAAGGAGTCCAACTCCCGTCATCACCTTTGCGGTCTGAACCAGCGTGTTAAGACCTGCAACATCGAAGAACTTACCGATGGTGAACAAGATGGCGAATCCTATCAAGCCGATGGCGAGGAGTGTATAGTAAAGTCCCTTCTTGCCCAACCACTTCTTCAACACGGGCATCAAAGGCAAGATGATGAAAGCGGGAATCGTACCAATAGCCATGAAGGTAGCCTGATTCCAGTCAATGGCAGTGTGAACACACATAGCGAGGCCGATGGGGAAGCCTGCCTGGACGATAATCTGACCGATATTGGCACAGACCATACGTGTGGAAGTAAGGATAAGCACTTCATCGTTGTCGCGGGTCATACTTGCCATGATGGAGCCATATGGTATATTCACGACCGAATAGATCATGCTCAGAACAGTATAGCTGACTGTAGCATAGATCATCTTCATCGCCATCGACCATGTAGCTGCCTGCGGAAGCATCAACAAGCAAGCGGCAACGGTAAGAGGAATACCACCATAGAGAAGGTAGGTACGATACTTGCCTAACTTCGGATTGCGATTGTCGATGTAGCGCCCTACAATAGGACTCCAAAAACAGTCAATGAGTCGAACAGTAAGGATCAGTCCGCTAACAAAGGCGGGATTGATCTTCAATACTGTTGTGAGGTAAATCATCAAGTAGCATGCTACTGTCTGGAAGATGAGGTTCTGCGCCAGGTCGCCGGAGCCGAAGCCGATGCGCTGGAGCCACGAAAGCTTGTAGAAGCCTTTTTGTTCGATTGTTTCTGTCATATTGATGATGTTGTTTAAGTTGTTTCTGGTTTGCGTGCGTAGGCACATATTTTCCAAGATGCAAAATTAATAATTTTGCCGCATTTCCGTATCACAAATTGTAACAGATGCTTTTTTAAATGTTTCATTTCTCAAGAAACCCTCTCTGCATCGAGGTTTTTCTCGAGGGAAATGAGTATATTTGCGGTTGATATGAAGAAACTATTTGCCTTTTCGCTCGCGCTCCTATGCGCTTGGGCAGCACAAGCAAAAGTGGTGCTGCCACAGTTATTCCAGTCGGGAATGGTCGTGCAACGCAACCAGCCCGTACCCGTGTGGGGACAGGCCGATGCCGGTGAGACGGTGGTTGTGACGTTCAAGAAGAAAACCTTTACGGCAACGGCCGACGCCAATGGTCGCTGGCAGGTGACGCTGCCGGCACAGAAGGCGGGCGGACCCTACGAGTTGCAGGTGGCGTCGCGCAGCCTAGAGGGCGTGGCGGGTGAGCCCATCGTGCTCAGCGACGTGCTCGTGGGCGATGTGTGGCTCCTCAGCGGACAGTCGAACATCGATGTGACCATCGAGCGTGTCTATCCTTGGTACACAAAAGACATCGACAGCTACTCCAACAACCGCATTCGCTTGTTCCGTGTGCAGAACGAAACCGACACACATGGGCCGAAGAACGACATCCGTCAGACAGCCATCAACTGGAAACCCGTGAACAAGCAGAATGCCTGGTTGTTCTCGGCAGTAGGCTACTTCCTTGGGCGCGAGATGTTCGAGAAGAACAATGTGCCGCAAGGCATCATCGTGAACAGCTGGGGCGGCACGCCCATCGAGGCATGGATTTCGGCCGACTCGCTGCAGCGCGACTATCCGATGCTCGTGGAGAAGACACGACTCTATCAGGATGACGACTACATTCGTGCCCAGCAACAAGCCAACCGTTTTGCCGACCGGCGCTGGAACGCGATGCTCAACGAGAAGGAGACTTTCTTCACGGCTACCGACCTCGACGACTCCGATTGGGAAACCATCGATCAGTATAAGTGGGGTTGGCGAGGCATCGGCACCACTTGGCTTCGCCAGCACATACAGATTGACAAGGCACATGCCGGACAACCGGCACGACTGTTGCTTGGCACGCTCTTCGATCAGGATTTTACTTATGTGAACGGTAAGCAGGTTGGCCACACGGGCTATCAGTATCCGCCGCGCCGCTATGACGTTCCGGAAGGTCTGTTGCAGGAAGGTGATAACGTCATCACCATTCGTTTCGTGAACAAATACGGAATGGTGCATTTCATCAAGGAGAAACCGTATCTTCTTGCCTTTGGCGAAGACCGCTTCAGTCAGAATCCGATGCCTGCCGACGTCATCCCATTGAGCACTGAGTGGAAGCATCATGCAGGAGTTCAGATGCCGTCGTGCCCCAGTGCCGATGTGTCGCTGCAGAATCTTCCCACCACACTTTATAATGCAGTACTGCACCCGCTGGCACCCTATGCGCTCTCAGGCGTGGTGTGGTATCAAGGTGAGTCGAATGCCGGAAATCCCGCTCCCTATGCCGACTATCTGCGAAAGATGATGGGTTGCTGGCGCGATCGCTGGCAAAACCAGAAGATGCCGTTTGTCATTGTGCAGCTGGCGAACTACATGGAGCCTAGCGACAGGCCGCAGGAAAGCGGCTGGGCAGCATTGCGCGAGGCACAACGCATCGTGGCAAAAGAAGACCCGAATGCTGAACTGGCCTGCATCATCGACCTTGGCGAGACCGTCGACATTCATCCCCTACGCAAATGGGAGGTGGCACAGCGCGTGGCTCGCGGCTTCGATCGTATGCTTTGGCATCCGAAGACACAGCTTTCACCCGAGCCGGTTAGCGCAACCGTCGAAGGCGGCAACATCGTGTTGACGCTCGACCAGCCGCTGCGCCCCGTTGCAGATGGACTCAACGAATTTGAGGTTGCAGCTGCCGACGGCCGCTTCATGTCTGCTCAAGCTCGCGCCGATGGCAATCGAATTGTCATTACTTCACCCGTTGATGCTCCGGCAACAATTCGCTATGCCTGGAAGAACAATCCCCTTCGAGCCAATGCGTTCTCGCTGGAAGGACTGCCGTTGGTGCCCTTCCAGTTAAAGTTAGAAGAATAAATGTAAGGATTGACAGGGGAGAAAAAAGAATAAACTTACCCCAAAACAATGTGTTGTGCCTCGACGGGTCCGTCGTGGAGGAAGATGCTGGCCGTTTCCTGGAAACGGTCGGGACTCTCGGTGGTGAGATAGCGAACCGTAGCGCCTTGCGAGCAGCGGGCCTGCATGTCGGGATGGCGCTGCAGATACTCCTGCAGACTGGTTCCGACATAATGGCCTTGCGACACGATGCGTACGCCCTCCGGCACATTGGCCTCAATCTTCGGCAGGAGTAGCGGATAGTGGGTGCAGCCAAGGATGATAGCATCGATGAGCGGGTCCTTTGCTAACAGCTGGTCGATGCGCTTCTTGACGAAGTAGTCGGCACCAGGGGAGGCGGCTTCGCCAGCCTCAACGATGGGCGCCCACAGCGGACATGCCACACCACTCACTACGATATCGGGGAAGAGTTTCTGGATTTCAAGCTTATAACTCTCGCTGCGAACGGTTCCTTCGGTGGCCAACAAGCCCACGTGGCGGCTCTGCGTGAGCGAACCGATGACCTCAGCTGTAGGACGAATGACACCCAACACGCGCCGTGGCGATGCCGATGGCGAATAGAGTGACGACTCGGGACTGTTCCAGTGAGGCAGGTCGTTCTGCTGAATACTGCGCAGCGCCTTTGCCGATGCGGTGTTACAACCCAGGATGACCAATGGACAGCCCATCGAGAAAAGTTTCCCAACAGCCTGCCGGGTGTACTCGTAGACCACATCGAAAGAGCGTCCTCCGTAAGGAGCACGCGCATTATCGCCCAAGTACAGATAGTCGTACTGGGGCATCAGCTTGCGGATGCCTTCAAGGATGGTCAGTCCGCCATAGCCAGAATCAAATATTCCAATGGGGCCCAAGGGGTTAAAGAGGTTGAGGGGTTGAGACGTTGAGAGGTTCTTTCTCCGCTACGCTACGAAAGCGCCCCTGCGGGTCGAGCGGAGAAGTTCTTTCTCTACAAAGCTACGAAAGCGAACAAGTTCGAGCGGAGGCGTTGAGGTTATTTCAGCGCGGCCTTTACAGCTGCGGTGATGTCGGTACCCAAGACTGGATCCACGTAGGGCACAGCGTCGCCGTCGGTGTTCAGCACAAAGGCAAGGCTCATCTGCTTAGCAACCTTGGCAACGGCTGCCGAAAGTTTTGCCTTCAACGGGGCCATTGCTACCTGCTCAGCCTCTTGCAACTGCTTCTGTGCCTCAGCCTTGAAAGCCATGTTACGCTCCATCAAATCAGTGAGCTCAGCCTGACGCTTCTTATAGATAGACGGTGCAAACTGGCGCTGACCTTCAAGGAACTCCTCGTACTTCTTGTTGAATTCCTCTTCGGCACGCTTCAACTCAGCCTCATACTGGCTGCGCTGGTCGGCCATCTTCTTCTTCAACAAGGTCATGTCGGGCATTGCCTCGAGTACTTCGTTGTAACTGAAGAAGCCGAAAAGAGCCGTTGGAATATCCTTTTCTCCTACCGTATCGGCTGCTTCGGCACCTTCATTCTGAGCCTGCATGGGCAAGGCGAAAACTGCCAGCAGCGCCAGCAGGAAGAACTTTTGAATCGTTTTGCGCATAACGTGAATATGAGGGTATAAAGGGCTTTACGACCCTTTATACCCTTTCAATCTATTAATAGACTATTTTACTTCAACTTCAGCACCTCGGTCTTGCACTCGCTGGTGACGTCGGTGACAAGCGTAGAGCTGATGAAGGGCATCGAGCCTTTCATGACGATGAGCGAATACTTACCGTTGTTGCCCACGTTCTCGATGGCCTTGGCAACCTTCGACTGGATGGGAGTAAGCTTCTCCTGCTGAGCCTTGGCGAGTTCCTGCTCTGCATCCTGGCGAGCCTGCTGAATCTTCTGCTGCAGCTCCATCAGGGCCTGCTCGGTCTCCTGCTGCTTCGTGGCGTTCATGGTCGACTTGGTCTTGTCGTACTCATCGGCCTTGCGCTGGAACTCGGTGAACATCTCCTGAAGTTCATTGTCCTTCTGCTTAGCGAGAGCCTGCAAGTCGCCCTGAGCCTTTGCATATTCAGGCAGGTTCTGAGCTACTGCGTCGTAGTCAACACATCCGATTTTCTGTGCCTGCATGGCCATCGGAGCCAGCAGCATCAATGCTAAAAAGATCTTTTTCATTTCGTTTTGTTTTGTTTGTTTTGTTATTGTTACTTTATTGTCATGTCACTTTGGAACATTATTGTCCGTAGCCGAGTTTCTGAAGCACTTCGTTAGAAATATCGACCGAAGGCGAACCGAAGATGATGCCGGCAGCCTCGCTGGCACGATCGAGTACCAAGCTGTAGCCGCGCATCTCAGAGATTTCCTTCACGGTGTTGTAGATTTCCTCCTGAATGGGCGACATCAGACTCTCACGCTTCTTGAAGAGTTCGCCTTCCGGTCCGAAGTACTTGCGCTTCAGGTCGCTGGCTTCCTTCTCCTTCTGCATGATGGCATCCTGTTTGTCTTTCTTCTGCTCCTGCGAGAGGAACACCACCTCGTTCTGGTAGTTCTTATACATGGTCTGTGCCTCTGTGTTGAGAGCCTCCACCTCTGCCTGCCACTTCTTCGACACTTGGTTGAGTTGTTCGTTGGCACGCTCATAGGCGGGGATGTTCTTCAGAATATATTCCATGTCGAGCAGCGCGAATTTCTGGGCGCTGGCTGTCAGCGAAGCCACTGCAAAGAGGGCTATCATCATCAGTTTCTTCATTTTCATTACCTCCATTTTTATGATTATAGGGTTTTAACTAATTCGTATGACTGTTGAAAACAGAAAAAGTTGCGTTGCGTTTTGTTTATTTAACGTTTTGAACCACTTGAACTGCTGCGTCAGCATTAAACCATTCGAACCGCGCGAAGCGCCTAGAACTCCTGTCCGAGGATGAAGTGGAACTGCGAGCCGCCCTTCTTCATGCCGCCGTTAGAGTAGACCTTGTCGAAGCCATAAGCCCAGTCGATACCCATCAGACCCACCATCGGCAGGAAGATGCGAACGCCGACACCTGCCGAGCGCTTCAACTCAAAGGGATTGAACTTCTTCGTATCGGCCCATGCGTTACCACCCTCGAGGAAGGTGAGTCCGTAGATGGTGGTGTTGCCGAGCATGAACGGGTAGCGCAGCTCAAGCGTGAAGCGGTCGTAGGCATAGGCATTGTAGTAGCTGCTCGTACCGGCCTCGTAGGCTGCAGTGTTCGAGATGGAGCCGTTCTCATAACCGCGCAGACCAATGGTTTCCTCGGCGTAGCCATAGCTGTAGCCGCTCATACCGTCACCACCGACATAGAACGTCTCGAAGGGTGACTTCTTGAACTTGTTGTAGGAACCCAGGATACCCAGTTCCACACGCGTCATCAGCACGAAGCACTTGTTGGCACTGGTGAGCGCCGTGAAGGTGCGGGCCTTGAACTTCCACTTGTGATACTCAATCCAGCGATACTTCTCCTGCTGCTCCTGTGAGTAAGTGGCCGACTTGTAATCATTAGCCAGATGCTCATAGTCCTTGCCGTCCCAAAGCGACCAAGGCGGAGTGATCTGCACCGATGCAGCGAACTCCGAACCGCGACGCGGGAAGAGTTGGTTATCGGTAGAGGCACGGCTGAGTGACACCGTGAGGTTGAGGTTATTGGAGTTACCATTGCTCATGATGGCGAAGTACGACCAGTTCTTCAGCGAATAGCGCGTGAAGGCAAGCTGTGCAGACAGCATGAAATAGTCGTCGGGCCAGCGCAGGCGCTTACCCCATCCGAGCGAAGCACCATAGAGTTTGATGTACTTATCGGGATCGTAGTAGCTCTCATAGTTATTATAATAGTAGCTGTTGTTACCATAGAGGTAAGCCATGTAGTTGTTCATGAACGCACTATTATAAAAGGTGTTAGAGACATCGCTCTGTTTTGAGTAGAAGGCACCCACGGAGAACTGAATGGGTCGCTTGTTTCCGAACCAGTTGGTGCTATAGCTCGTGTTGAGCGACTTATAGTAGCGGCCGTTGGTCTGGAAGTTGATGCCGAGCGTCTCACCATCGCCGATGGGCATGATGCCTCTGTGCTCGCGGTTCTTGCGGAAGAGGTTGGCCATCGAGAAGTTGTTGAGCTTCAAGCCGACACGTCCGATGACACCCGTCTGTCCCCAACCAAGCGAGAACTCCACCTGGTCGTTCGACTTCTGTTCCAGATTCCAATCGATGTCGACCGTTCCGTCGTCGCGATTGGGTTTCGGCACGGGATTGACCTTCTCCGGATCGAAGTGTCCCATCGATGCGAGTTCACGAGCCGAACGCATCAAGGCTTCCTTCGAGAACAGGTCGCCGGGTTTTGTGCGCAACTCACGACGGATGACGTTCTCATAGAGGCGGTCGTTACCATTGATGCGAACGCGGCTGATGTGAGCCTGCGGTCCTTCGGTGATGCGCATCTCCAAGTCAATGCTATCGCCCACCACGTTCACTTCCACGGGGTCGAGCTGATAGAACAGATAACCGTTGTTCCAATAGGCATTACCCACAGCGTCCTCGTCCTCGGTGAGTCGCTTGTTCAGGTGTTTCTGGTTGTAGACGTCGCCCTTCTTCATGTCGAGGATGTCGCTCAGGCCCATTACGTTGCCTACACGATTGGTAGGATAAACCGTGTTGCCCACCCATGTGATGTTACGGATGTAGTACTTCCGGCCTTCGTCGACTTTCACATAGATGTTGACATGCTTCGGATCGGCATTCCACACGCTGTCCTCAAGGATAACGGCATCGCGATAACCATATTCGTTGTATTTCTCGATGAGCTTCTTCTTGTCTTCCTTCCAACGCTCGGGGGTGAACTTCTTCGCCTTGAGGAACGAAGAGAGCTTACCAGCCTCATGAGTCTTTGCAAACGCACCCTTCGAGAACAGACCGCCCTTGATCTTCTTGTCGCTCAAGTCGTTGTTGCCTTCGATGTAGATGTTGCGCACCTTCATCTTCTCCTTCTTGTCGACCACCACGTCGAGGATGACGCTATTCCGCTGCGACACATCCTCGCGCTGCAGGATTTCGATGTCGGCATTCTTGAAGCCCTTGTCGTCGAAATACTTCTTGGCAAGAATCTTCGCACGGTCGATGACGTTCGGATGAACGCTCATACCCTGTGTCATACCGAGTTTCTTCTCCATGTCCTCACGCTCCGACTTCTTCAGACCGACATAATTAATCTCCGACACACGCGGACGAGCTGCCAGCGTGATGTGGAGCCAAATGCGGTTGCCAACGATGGAGTCGGCAGCTATCGACACGTTCGAGAACAGTCCGTGACGCCAATAGCGCTTCACTGCGTCGGTGATCTGTGTGCCCGGCACCTCGATCTCCTGACCGATGGTCAGACCTGAGATTCCCGTAAGGGCATAGTCCTCGTAGCCATCCATGCCCGAGACATTGATGCCTCCCAGCACGAGTGTGCGTGGTGTGCCGGCATAGGAGATGTCGGGAAACTCTATGACGTCCTGTGCAAACGCATTCAAAGTAACAAAAAGGGATACAAACAGAGAGACCCATCCCCTACCCTTTCCCATGCGGAAGGAAGAGAACAGTCTTGCTGGTATGTATTTACTACATGTTTTCATATCTTCTTGTTTCGTCTTTTTCTGTAAAAGGTAATGACTCCCCGGCCTAGAGGGAAGGTTCGGGAGTTGCGGTTTCCTCTTCCACCTGGGCTTCCGTCTTGCCGTAGCGGCGCTGGCGCTGCTGATAGCTCTCAATGGCGCGATGCAGGTCTTCCTCGTTGAAGTCGGGCCAGAAGGTATCGCAGAAGTAAAGCTCGGAGTAGGCAATCTGCCAGAGCAGGTAGTTGGAGATGCGAAGTTCGCCACCGGTGCGGATGAGCAGGTCGGGATCAGGCATGAAGTTGGTTGCCAGATGCTGCGAGATGGTCTCCTCGGTGATGTCTTCGGCACGTATGCCACCCGTCTTCCAGTTCTTCAGGATGTTCTCGGGCAGCTCCTCCATGTCGTGCACCTCGGTCACAATCTTCTTGACGGCCTCGGTGATTTCCCAACGGCTGGAGTAGCTCAGTGCCACCACCATCGTCATGGTATCGTTCTGGGCAGTGTGCTCCTCCGTCTCGCGCAGCTTCTGCTGCACATCGTCGGGCAGTCGGCCCATGTCGCCAATGACACGGAAGCGCACGTTGTTCTTCATGAAGATCTCATCCTCAAGCGACGTGAGCACCAGTCCCATGAGTGCCGACACTTCATCGGCGGGGCGGTTCCAGTTCTCGGTGGAGAACGTATAGAGCGTCAGGTACTTCACTCCCAGGCGCACACACTCAGTGGTGATGCGTCTGACGGTTTCCACGCCGGCCTGATGACCGTAGCTGCGAGGTTTCCCCTGCTGGGCAGCCCAGCGCCCGTTGCCATCCATGATGATGGCGATATGTTGTGGAATGTTCATATCAATTTTCATCTGCGTTATGACATGTGCTGCAGCGGGCCTTGAAGCTGTAGGTCAGCGTGACCTGCAAGGCCTGGTAGCAGTCGGTATTCTTAAAGGCACCGCTCGACTTCACGTTGTAAGGGTCGCGCACTCCGTCGAGCTCATCGCTCAACGAGAAGTGCACAGCCCACTCCACTCCGAGGTTCAAGCGGCTGGCAATCTTATATTTCACGCCAAGTCCCAGCGGCACATTGCCGGTGAAGACATTCTTCTCACCCGACACATAGGTAACGCCAATGCCGCCGAAGATGAATGGCGTCAGTCGCTTTGCTCCGCGGAAGTCGCGGCCTGTGCCATAGGGCCAGAAGTTATATTCGAACACACACGAGGCATCGGCCAGCGTGTGACTGAACTGATAAGGCAGCGGGTCGTGCGTCGGTGTGATGTCGTCAGGGCGATACTCGGGATAGTAGGTGTCGACATCTTTCGACGAACCCTTCAGCTTTCCCCACGAAGCCGAGACCTTCAGTCCGGCAAAGGGATTGAACAGACGACGCATCACGATGGATGCCATCGGCTGCAGGTCGCTGGTGAGCTTGCCGTTGAAGTCACCGAGATAGCCCATCGTGCCCACGCCACCACCAATCTCCATGAGATATTCCGGGTCGGTCTGTGCACGGGCAACAGTGGTGAGGCCGCACAAGGCCACGCAGACCATGAGGCGCATCGCCACATAGCTACCTTTTATCCTTTGCCTCGTCATCGTCCACACCTTGTTACGCTGTTATCTTGATACTTTGTTTCTTTGTCACCTTGCTACTTTGCCTCCCATCCCAGGCGGTTCAGCCTGCCGCGCCAAATCTGGCCTGTGCCACCAAGCACCACCCAGAGGTAGTTGTTGTCGTCGGCTGCTGCGGCAATCACATTCTGTGCTGCTGCATCGGTAGGCCAAGCATAGGCATCGTCGGCCTGCCAGTTGATGCCGCCGTCGTTGCTCAGGAGGATATCGCCCAGACCGCCCTCAGCATCGAAGCCGAAAGACAGGTCGAGGTCGCCATAGGCAAGCACGCTTTGAGCCTGTCCTGTGGGCAGCGCATGGCCCTTGCTTGAAGTGGTTCCATCGGCCACGAGCATCCAACGGCCTGCGCCAGGCTCGTCGCGGTCGACGATCTTCATCCACACCACAGCATATTCCTTGCCCGGCACGGTGCCTACAAGTACCACGCGCGACATATCACTATTCGTGCGCAGCGCATGAACGGTGCAGTTGATGTTCTGCTTGGGCAGCAGAGCGGCATCGCTATCAAGGCTCTCCTCCTGCCACGACAGGCATTCGTCGGTGGAGACGAGCAGCGTGCCTTGCTTGCTCAGCGCGTAGATTTCTTTTTCGGAAGCACCAACGAGACGGTCGATGTTAGCCGTTTCGCAGCCCTCGTGGCTGACGTAGGTCGTGTTGCCTGCTGCATCGGTACTGATGGCGTGCAGCTTTCCACTTTCCTTCTCCAGCACATAGAGCGTGCGGCCGTTGCTCACGGAGTTGTCGAAGGCCGTTGCGCTAAACAGCATCGACAGGGGCTCGTCCTGATCGGCAAGAAACTGCTTCAGGTCTACAACCGCTGTGGAGCCATTGGAAGCCGGCATCAGCACGAAAGGCTTAGAGCCTGCGCTAAGCATGCGCATGCGTTCGGCCTTGGCAAAGCTCTGTTCCTCGTCGAGCATCTTTGTCCAGCAGAACTCGTCGCCGTTTTGCTGATGCACGTTCACCGTCACCGTATACTTCCGATAGGCGATGCCCGAGTTGGCATAGACACGCACCTCGACCGGCTTCGAGAAGTTCACCGAGTCGGTATTCGAATAGGTCGTCAGCGAATCCTTCAGCCCATCCTTCGTGCGATGGTTGATGACAGCGATGCCCGAATTCTTCGTCGTGATGTTGCAGAGCACGTTGCTCACCCTGGTTCCCACGGGCAGCGAGTCCACGTTATAGATGAGTCCGCGCTGCTGGTCGATGGCAAAGGCATACTTCGAGCCCGTCACCGATGCCGTGTAGGTGCTATCCTCGCCCTTCGAACTCGTGGTATGAATGGTGCGAGTCATCGTACCCAGCGAGAAAGTCATGATGGCCGTGTCGTCGTAGGTGATAATTTCCGTATCGTCGTTACTCAGACAGCCCGTCAGCACAGTGAGCACCGACAGCAGCAATCCAAGGTTTATGAGTCCTTTTTTCATACTTATATGTGTACTTTTTTCCTTTTACTCTTGTTTCAGCCTGCAAATTTAATCAGAAAAACGGAAAAAAACCGCCTTTTTCCTATTTAATTATGCAAATTATTGATTAATAAAGCGTTTTTTAAGGTTTATTGATACAAAATGAGGCTGGAATCTGTCACAGACTCCAGCCTCGTTTCTTAGATTAAAAAATCTAATAACATAATCTTTACCTTAAAATCTATCAAACTACTAACCTAATGAAAACCTTTTGGGAATGTGTTCCTCTCGAACACGATGCAAAGGTACGACGATTTTCGGAACTACGAAACTATTTCCAACTCTTTTCCTGAAAAACGCCCGTTTTATTGACGCAGGTCAAGTGGGTTGCAGCCCATACGCCCCAAAATAAACCAGTAAGCGACAAGGAGCTATGCTCCGTAACCAACAGAACTATGCCCCTTACGTTACAGAACTATGCTCCGTAGCATACAGAGCTATGCTCCATAACCCCTGGAGCATAGCTCTTGGAGGCCAAAAGCATTGAGTTTGGAGGCTGAAAGCATTGACTTTAGAGGCCAAGAGCATTGACTTTAGAAGCCAAGAGCATTGACTTTAGAGGCTGAAAGCAATGCTTTTGGAAGCTGGGAGCAATGCTTTTGGAGGTTGGGAGCTATGCTTTTGAATGCGAGGAATAATGCAACAAAAAAAGGATTGCATCCTCTTTGCAAGAATGCAATCCTTATCATTTTGGTACTTTGTAACGAAGTTACTTTGTTACCTTGTTACTTTGTTACCTTGTTTAGAGCTTCGGGCCTGCAGCGACCATTGAAAATGCTCGTTGCTTTCGGCCCAAATCTTTTCTTTTTTAAAGTTTCGGACCTGCAGCGACAAGTGCCTTACCGGCCTCGTTGCCCTCGTACTTCTTGAAGTTCTTGATGAAGCGAGCAGCCAGATCTTTGGCCTTCTCCTCCCACTGAGCAGCCTCAGCGTAGGTGTCGCGAGGATCAAGAATAGCAGGATTCACGTTAGGCAGCTCGGTGGGAACCTCGAAATCGAAGAACGGAATCTTCTTCGTGGGAGCCTTCAGGATAGAACCATCGAGGATAGCGTCGATGATACCACGTGTGTCGGGGATCGAGATACGCTTGCCTGTGCCGTTCCAACCGGTGTTCACCAGATAAGCCTTGGCACCGCTCTTCTCCATGCGCTTCACGAGTTCCTCACCATACTTGGTGGGATGCAGCTCGAGGAAGGCCTGGCCGAAGCAAGCCGAGAAGGTCGGAGTGGGCTCAGTGATGCCACGCTCTGTACCAGCAAGCTTAGCTGTGAAACCAGAGAGGAAGTAGTACTTCGTCTGCTCGGGAGTCAGGATGCTCACGGGAGGCAGCACGCCAAATGCGTCGGCGCTCAGGAAGATCACGTTCTTGGCCTCGGGACCTGCGCTCTTCACGTTCACCTTCTTAGCAATCTTCTCGATGTGCTCGATAGGATAGCTGACGCGGGTGTTCTCAGTCACGCTCTTATCAGCGAAGTCAATCTTACCTTCTGCATCAACAGTCACGTTCTCAAGCAGAGCGTTGCGGCGGATAGCGTTGTAGATGTCAGGCTCGTTCTCCTTCGAAAGGTTGATGACCTTTGCATAGCAGCCACCCTCGAAGTTGAACACACCCTCGTCGTCCCAACCGTGCTCGTCGTCACCAATGAGCAGGCGCTTCGGGTCGGTAGACAGCGTGGTCTTACCAGTTCCAGAGAGACCGAAGAAGATAGCGGTGTTCTTACCTTCCATATCGGTGTTAGCCGAGCAGTGCATCGAAGCGATACCCTGCAGCGGGAGGTAGTAGTTCATCATCGAGAACATACCCTTCTTCATCTCACCACCGTACCAAGTGTTGATGATCACCTGCTCGCGGCTGGTGGTATTGAAGGCTGCGCAAGTCTCTGAGCGCATGCCCAGCTCAGCGAAGTTCTCAACCTTAGCCTTCGAAGCGTTGTAGATCACGAAGTTCGGCTCGAAGTTCTCCAGTTCCTCAGCGGTGGGCTGGATGAACATGTTCTTCACAAAGTGAGCCTGCCAAGCAACTTCCACGATGAAGCGCACGGCCAGACGGGTAGCCTCGTTGGCGCCGCAGAAAGCGTCTACCACATAAAGATCCTTGTTGGAGAGCTCCTTGATGGCAATCTCCTTCACCTTAGCCCAAACCTTTTCGCTCATGGGGTGGTTGTCGTTCTTGTACTCCTCGGTGGTCCACCATACCTTATCATGGCTCTGGGGATCGTCAACGATGTACTTGTCCTTAGGCGAACGGCCAGTGAAGATACCGGTCATCACGTTCACGGCATCCAGTTCGGTGAGCTGACCCTTGTCATAGCCGGTCAGTTCAGGCTTCATCTCTTCCTCAAAGAGGAACTCATAGCTAGGATTGTGGGCAATCACGGTGCTACCGGTGATGCCATACTGAGTTAAATCTAACTTTGCCATAATTGCTTGTTTATTTTAAATGTAAAATTTACTTGGTCTGATAAATCGGGTGCAAAGTTACAAATAATTTGCGATTTTCAATTGCCGTTTTTCGATTAATTTCATTTTTGAGCCCTCTTTTTAGGTTAAAGAATTTAAAAATGTGCTCTCCCCCTCTGCGATTGACACACCGAGTTAGCAAAAAGTTTACTTTTCCTTCGGTTTTTTTGTTGTATAATTATCGCTGCTTTCTATTTTTTTTGTATCTTTGTGGGCAAAATATGAGGGCAGCCATCTGTGCTGTTCGACCAAAAAGCCAATGCCATGCGTGCCGTTGCAAAGAATTATGTCTTCCTGCTGCTATTGGCAATGACGGCCAGCCTCAACATCGGGGCCGCCGAGCAGGAGCGCAGCTACTACACGCTCAGCCAGCAAAATGGGTTGAGCGACAACTGTGTGCTGCAATTGCTACAGCTGTCTGATGGACGTATGGTGGTGGTGACACAACAGGCTATCGATGTCTATGACGGACAGAGTTTTACATCGGTTCGCATCGACACCACCCGTTGGATGCCCCTTCCAGCATACAACGGAGCCACACATCTTTTTGCCGATAGCAAAGACCGCTTGTGGATGAAGCAATGGGGGCGTCTGTTCTGCGTGAACTTGCGCACCATGCGTCAGGAGACCATCGACAACTGGAAGCACGACGATTTCTTCATCGACGAGCGAGGCGAGACCTGGCTCTTGCAGGGCAGGCATCTCTCTGGTCAACGGTCGGGACTTGCGCTCGACCTGCCTACAACAGCAGGCATGCTACAGGATGTAGTGGCTTTCGGAAAGCACCTCTTCACCTTTTTCGACTCGGGGACTATCGTTGCCTTCAACGAACGTGGCGACATCGACTATCAGTCGAAAGCCTACGATGATGAAACCGCCCGGAAATACATATGGACCTCGCTCGTGGTGGGCGGCTTCGAAGACCGCTACCTTTATCAGGTTCGCACAGGCCCCGAGGGTTCCATCCTGCTATCGTTCGACACGCAATCACACCAGTGGAAGCAGTTGCTCACCTATTCAAAATTCATGCACACACTCACGGCAACTCCATCGGGCATGCTCTACCTGACGACGTCCGACGGCTACCTCCGCATCAACCCCAAAACGGGTGAGCAGGAAGCCCATCGGCAGTTGCTGCTGCCCGACGGCTCTGTCCTCTCGACTGGCATCAACACCGTGCGCCTCGACCGTGAGGGCGGCATCTGGCTGGGCACCTACAACAGCGGAGTGCTCTACACGTCGCCGCTATCGGGACTCTTCGACACGCAACCCATTGATATAGAGGTATATCCCATCCTCACGGCCATCTATCTGCACGGACAGCCACTACAGGTGGATAAGGAGTACGACGGCCGTCGGTTGCTCGACGTCACACCACCCTATGCCGAGCGTCTCTCATTCCGCCACAACCAGAACTCGTTGGCCTTTCAGTTCTCCACGATGAACTATGTGCGGCCCCGCAGCACTTGCTATCGCTATCGCTTCACGGGCGACGACGACCAGTGGCACACGCTGTCGGCCGATTCCGTGGCTCATCTGGTCGACGACAAAGGCGTGTTCTACCTGCCGTTGGTGAGTCTTTCACCTGGCGACTACACGTTGGAAGTAATGGCATCCACCAATCCCAAAAACTGGGACAATGCCCAGACACGCCGCATCGCGTTCACCATCGAGCGACCCTGGTGGCAATCGCCCATGGCCTACGTCCTCTATGGTTTGCTTTTGCTGTCGGCCATTGCCTTGTTGTTCCGCTTCTATCGCAGCCGTCTGCAACGTAAGAACCGTGAGGCGATGCTGCTACTTCGCATCCAGAATCTCGTGGAGCAGGTGAACCAATACGAGAACAGTGCCGCAATGGTGGTGCTGAGCGAACCTGAACCGCAACAGGAGGCAGAAACGGAGGCCGAGCCCACGGCGCAGGAGAAAGAATTCATGGCTCGTGCCACACAACTCGTAGAACAGCATCTGTCCACACCACAATATGGTGTTGAACAGTTGGCTGCCGATCTCTGCATGGAGCGCACGGGTCTCTACAAGAAACTCACCGCACTCATGCAACAGTCGCCCGTCGTTTTCATCCGCAGCATCCGTCTGCATCGCGCTGCCGACATGTTGCGTCAAGGCAATCTCTCGATAGCTGACGTGGCCGAGCGAACGGGCTTCAGCTCAACGAGCTATTTCAGCAAATGCTTCCAGAAGGAATTTGGCTGCAAACCGTCTGAAATAACGATGAAATAGCCATTTTTCAACATTTGTGCGCTTCGAATCATCATTTGTGTTAGCAGTCATCCGGTGTTTTTCCGTAACTTTGCACCCAGAATTATCAATATCAAACGAAAACAAGAATATGACTTACAAGAAAAACTTTTTGACAGCGCTTTGCCTGTTGGTGGCCGTTGGCACCTGGGCAGCTAAAGTGAAGAAGCAGGCAAGTCCTGCCGAGAAAAAGTATGTGGCTGGCGTGACCGTGCAAGCTACCTATCTCAGCAATGACATCGTTCACATTGTGAAGTATCCTGGCAATGGCAACGTTCCGCAGAAGAAGAGCTACTCGGTGATCCTCACCGGAGGCCCGACACAGAATCCTAATATTAAGGTGAGCATCGATAGCGAGACGGGTCTCGTGACGTTTATGAACCAAAAAGGCGACGTCCTGCTACGCGAGATGGAGGCTCCGACGTTCGAGGAACGCACCAGCGGACCGGATGCAGGGAAATTCCGCATCGGACAACAGTGGTTGCTGCAGGCCGACGAGGACATCTACGGACTCGGACAACTGGGCGACGATGCCATGAGTTGGCGTGGGCGCGAGAAGGAACTGTGGAACCACAACGGCTACATCGCCATCCCCTACTTCACCTCGTCGCGTGGCTATGGCATTTATTGGGACAATGCCGGTAAGAGCTGGTTTAAGAGTCTCGCCCCCAAGCTGCCTGACATGCCCGCACCAAGAGGAAGAGGACGCAGAAGCGAAGTGAGCGCCGAAGGAGAGGTGACTGCTGCTTTCACCAGCGAGGTGGCACCGCGCATCGACTACTACTTCATCTACCGCGACGGCACGCAGGACGGTGTTATCGCCGGCATCCGTGAGCTGACGGGCCAGGCCACGATGTTCCCGCTCTGGACGCTGGGCCATTGGCAGTGCCGCGAGCGCTATAAGACCAGCGACGAGCTCGCCTCGGTGCTCGACAAATACCGCGAGTTGCAGATTCCACTCGATGGAATCGTACAGGACTGGCAGTATTGGGGCTGCGACTCCAACTGGAATGCCATGCGTTTCCAGAATCCTTATTACATTAATAAAGTAGGCGACCCGGCTTGGGAGAAATACCTGCCCGACGACTTGAAGAAGATGGCTGCCGAATACAAGGCAAAAGGTCTGGAGCCTCGCCTGAAGAGTCCTGAGGAAATGGTGAAGTATGTGCACCAGAACAATGCCCACCTGATGATTTCTATCTGGGCAAGCTTCGGCTCGTGGACGGAACCCTATAAGGAATTGGAGAAGATTGGTGCCCTGCTGCCCTTCGACACATGGCCTCGCAACAAGGGTGTGCTGCCTTACGACCCCTTCAACCCCAAGGCACGCGACATCTATTGGAAGTATCTCTCGCACCTCTATGAAATGGGCTTCGATGCCTGGTGGACCGATTCCACCGAGCCCGACCACTTCAACGAGACCGCTGAAACCGACAACTACCTGACCTACGACGGCTCATGGCTGTCGGTGAAGAACGCGTTCCCACTCATGACCAACCGCGGCACCTATGAGCACCAGCGCGCAGTAGAGAATCAGAAGATCAAAAAGGATAAGAACTACAAGGGCAAGCGCTCTGTTCAGATGACGCGAAGCGGCACGTTTGGCCTGCAGCACTACGGCACCTTCTCGTGGAGTGGCGACATCACTGCCTCGTGGCAAGTCATGAAGAACCAGATTCCTTCAGGACTGAACTACTCGCTCTGCGGCATTCCCTTCTGGAATACCGACCTTGGCGGCTTCTTCTATTGGGACTTCGACAACAACCCGAAGAGCCCTGCCACACAGGAACTGCAGACACGCTGGATGCAGTGGGGAACGTTCATGCCGCTCATGCGCAATCACTGCTCAAGCCCGATGGTCAGCGAAATCTACAACTTCGGCCAAAAGGGCGACTGGGCCTACGATGCAATGGTCGACGCCGTGAAGTTGCGCTATCGCCTGTTGCCGTACATCTATTCGATGGCTGGCGAGGTGGTGCAGCAGAGCGGATCGATGATGCGTCCGCTGGTCATGGACTTCGCCAGCGATGTACGTGCCCGCCGCCTGAACGATGAGTATATGTTCGGCCACGCCCTGCTTGTGAAACCTGTCACCGATCCTCTCTACACATGGATTGACCGGAACAAGCATGGCCACGAAATCTATCCCGATGTTCGCAAGGGTGCAGCACCCGTGAGAGTCTATCTGCCCAAAGATGAGCAAACCGTGAACGGAGAAACCATCAATGCGAAATGGTATGACTTCTTCACCGGCGAACAGTTTGAAGGCGGACAGACCATCATGCGTCCCACGCCCATCACCGATATGCCGGTCTATGTGCGTGCTGGTAGCATCATTCCCTTCGGCCCCGAAGTGCAGTACAGCAGCGAGAAGGCTTGGGATAACCTCACCGTTTGCGTCTATCCCGGTGCCGACGGTTCTTTCACCCTCTATGAGGACGAGGGCGATGGCTACAACTACGAGCGCGGACAGTTCTCAACGATTCCCTTCACTTGGGACGAGGCCACCCGCACACTCACCATCGGCCAGCGCCAGGGCAGCTTCCCGGGCATGCTGAAGCAGCGTCAGTTCACGATCATCCTCCCCGACAAGCAGATACGACTGACCAATTACGTGCAGAAGACAACGTCCCTCGTCATCAAGGAAGGTGAGTCGCAGACCGTCAGTTACGATGGTTCTGCTGTCAGCATCAAGCTTTAAAAAAATGTAGGGACGCGGCGTGCCGCGTAACTGGATTTAGTTTTTCCCCTCCAGAAACGCGACACATCGTGTCCCCACATCACTTATAATCAAAAGAAGTATATAATTATCAAATTATCAAGTTTTATATTACTCACATTTTTATTTATTTAAACTAAACCTTTTATTTATGAAAAAATTCAACTTCAGACAACTGCTCGTGCTCGCTGCACTCATGACAGCAAGCACAGCAATGGCTATCGATTTCCCCAAAGTGGGAAAGACGCCCGTTGACGGTGGGAAATACGTGCTCGTGAGCTACGTGAATCCCAACAACTACTTCTCGCGTACCGGCTGGGACGGCGCCTACTACCTGCTGCCCTATGCTGACTCTCAGTTTGCCAGCCATGCCTTCACAGCCCATCAGGAAAAGAATGGCACGTGGTACTTCTCCATCATCACAACAAACACTTACACCAACGAGGAGGACGGCACTACTTACACTGAGGAAGAAACCAGCTACATCGGTTTCCACGAACCCTCCAACGACAACCTCAATGCAAAGCTGGGCTATCCCGCCTACTACAACTTACAGCCTGCCGAGGTCGACGGATTCTATCGTGTGATTCCCGGTGCCGAGCACGGAAATCCTGCCGTGGAAGGCATTCCCCTCCACTTGAACGGCAGCGGTCAGTACCTCATCTGCTCGGAGTCGTCGTGTGGCTTTTTCCCCGATGTCTGGGGTGGCGTGAAAAAGGAAATCGACGATGCCGGCTATGAATATGTGGTGCTCGACGAGAACGACCACTGCATCCCCCTCGACACTCGCTCGGAACTCTGGGCCTTTGCCGATCCCGACGAGCTGCCGGCTTTGAAGAACGCTCTGGAGCTCTATGCTGAACTCTGCAACTTTGAGAACCAGATGAACGCCCTCACCGACGACACTTTCAAGCCTGGTTTCCAAGGTGGTCTGAATGCTGCACTTGCCTTCTATAAGAGCGAAGTGAGCGATGAAGACCTCGCAGCCGCCAAGGCTATCCTACAGGCCAAGCAGAATCTCTACAACCAGATTCTTGCTTCCTCACAGGTGGTTGCCGACGAGCCCGATGCCGACCTGCAGGCCGCCATCGAAAAGGCTACAGCCGATTTCAACTCGAAGAACACCGTTGAAGAGCTGGAGGCTGCACTCGCCGAACTCAATGCTGCTCAGACACGTCACGACATGGGTCAGGGCAACCTTACCCGCCTGGGACAGAACATGAGCTTTGAGGATCTCTCTTCGCAGGGTGGCAACACCACATCAAGCGTGGCCGACGTGCCCGCAGGCTGGAACCTCTACGTTAGAGGAAACCAAGTGCAGACGGCCGACGACCTGCGTGCTAACGGCATCAACGGCTGGGCAGGCATCAACGCCGACGGCTCTGGCATGAAGGACGGCCAGATGATCTATGGCATTTGGAATTCGGGCATTCCCGAGATTGAACTCTCGCAGACCATCAGCGGACTGGAGACGGGCACCTACATCGTGCAGGCTGCCATGATGGTCGGCGCCAACGGCAATGGCTCGCGTCGCACCACACAGCGCATCTTCGGCAATCTGAACGTGAAGTTCTTCAGCCAGGAGGGTGGCTATAACACGGCTCTGCTCGACCCGCAGGAAGTCTGGAGCTTCGAAGGTCTTGAGGAACCCGTCACCGATACAGAGCTGCAGGAGATGTCGGTACGTGCCTTCGTCTTCGACGGCACGCTCACCTTCGGCCTGCGCACCAATGGCGACATCGCTGCTGCCAACCGCACAGAGAGCAATGGTGCAGGTGGCGACGGCTGGTTCAAGGTCGATAACTTCCGCATCCTGAAGGAAGGCTATGTGCAGGAGGACGCACTGGCCGTCTACGAGCACTTCCGCAATGCACTCGATGAGCTCTTGAGAGAACAGCTGCAGCAAGCAGTCTTCGACGAGGCTGCCGCCCTACTCGACAACACCACTTGCAGCCAGAGCAGCACCGCCGATGAGATCGTGGCTGCCATCAAGACGCTGATGGGTATGATGCCGAAGGTGAAGTCGTCGGTAGAGGCTTATCAAAACCTGCAAAAGGCCATCGACCAGGCTTACGATAACCTGTACGAGTATAGCAACTATGCTGGTGCCGGCGCTTTCAACGACCTGATCATGGAAGCTGAGGATATGTATGCAGAAGCAACGGCTAACGAGGAGGAGATTGCCGCGATGATCAAGCGCCTCGACGATGGATTCCTGGAGCTGAAACTCTCGGGTGTGGCTGTGGGCATCTATGTCACCAACCTGATGAAGAACCCGGGCTTCGAGGACCTCTCGGCACAAGGCGGTGTAGACTCGAACGGCTCTGCTAATCCTCCTGCAGGATGGGATCTGTATATCAACGACGAGAAGCAGACATCGGCTCCTCCTGTGGGTTGGTGCGGTATCAACGGCGGTGACGACATCAGCTTCGCCGGCCTCTACGACGATGAGGGTAATCCCATCACCGTACAATATGTGGAGGGCACTCACGTCTGGGGTATCTGGAACGGTAACATCCCCAATGTGGAACTCTCACAGACGCTCACCGGACTGCCCAACGGCACCTATGTGCTGTCGGCAAACGTGATGGTGCAGTACCAGTGGGCCGGCAACTGCCTCACCACTCAGCGCCTGTTCGCCAACGACTGCGTACAGATGTTCGGCACCGAGGAGGAACATGCTGTGAACCTGCCTACGGATGCACAAGAAGCCAACAAGACAGAAGGACACCTGACCTATGCCGGCTACACCTGCACACAGGACGATCCTTACACCAACACGCTGCGTCCGATGGAGGTTCGCTTCTATGTGACGGACGGAACTGCCAAGCTGGGCTTCCGCACAAGCAACATCAATCCTGACGGCACCGCCGACACCTCAACAGGTCACGGCTGGTTCAAGCTCGACAACTTCCAGCTCTTCTACGAGAGCGAGGAGATTCCTGAAGGCATCGAGGGCATCAGCGAGGGCAAGGGTAGCGTTGTCAGCCAGCGCTTCTTCAGCGCCGATGGTCGCCAGCAGCGTTCGCTCAGCCGTGGTCTGAACATCGTGGAGACCCGCCTCAGCGATGGCACCGTGAAGACCACGAAGGTCATCGTGAAGTAAGATGCTATGACGTACATCGAAAAGTAAGAATCCACGACATGCATCGTGATGCAAGGATTCCTTGCAAAAACTCAAAGAGACTGCGCCATTCCCGCGCAGTCTCTTTTTTTGATGATGCAATCTCTCTCTTGATTCTTATATTCAAAGAACACCACTTTCATGTAAGGACGCGGCGTGCCGCGTTTCTGGAGCAAGTAAGGCAAACCAAGTGAGCCACTTACATGTAGGGACGCGGCGTGCCGCGTTTCTGGAGCAAGTTAGACAAACCAAGTATGTCACGTTACTTGATTACCCTTCATCCACCAGAAACGCGGCACGCCGCGTCCCTACATCTCATCCTTTGGTAAGCCTAAAGGCATCCTTTGGCAATCAAGAAGGCATCCTTTAGTAAGCCTAAAAGCATCCTTTTATCAACACAGAGTCATGCTTTCATCAAGTAATATATGATATATTGCTAAGTAATATATGATATATTGGTCGGTAATATATGATATATTGGTCGGTAATATATGATATATTACTGAATAAAATAAGTTATTTTACTTCATGAAAGCATAGCTTTAGACCTGTCAGAGCATTGCTCCATGCTTATCAGAGCATTGCTCCATGCTTATCAGAGCATTGCTTTGCAAGCATCAAGTCAAGTCTTTGGGGGCGCTGAAGGCGTCTTCTATCGCATCGGTGAGAGATGTAGAAGCGAAAAAAAGGAATGAAATCTTTTGCATTTCGCTCACTTATTCGTACCTTTGCGACCAGAAATCAAGAACATAAACTATTATAGCAGCATGAAAACCATTAACCTGAACGAACAAAACTCGGTGATGAACCGCTACATGGCGGAGCTTCGCAATGTCAGCTATCAGCAGAACCGCCTGCTCTTCCGTAACAACATCGAACGCGTCGGTGAGTACATGGCCTTCGAAATTTCGAAGACGCTCGAATACGCTCCACAACGCATCGTCACTCCACTCGGCGAACTCGACATTCAGCTCCCACAAGACGACATCGTCGTTGCTACGGTGCTTCGCGCTGGACTGCCGTTCCACCAGGGTTTCCTCCGCGTGTTCGACCATGCCGACAATGCCTTCATCTCGGCCTTCCGGATGTATACCAACCGCGAACATACACAAGTGGGTGTACATACCGAATACATCGCCTCACCCTCGGTGGAAGGTAAGACGCTCATCATCGTCGATCCGATGCTGGCAACGGGTGGCTCTATGGCCGCAGCCTACGAGGCTTTCCTGAAGACGGGCACTCCGAAGAGTGTTCACATTGCCTGTGTCATCGGCACAGAAGAAGGCATTGAGGTAGTGAGAGAGGCAGTTGGCGATGCCGATGTCACGCTTTGGTGCGCCGCCATCGACCCAGGCATGAATGCCCAGAAGTACATCGTCCCCGGCTTCGGCGACTGTGGTGATTTGTGCTTCGGGGAGAAACTGTAATAAAGAAGACTCAGTCCCCGTCTCAAACCCACCCCCAGCAGACCCACCCCCCAGCCCCTCCCGTAAGGGAGGGGAGTAGAATGCCCTTCTGATTGCGAAGAGTAATTACTCCCCTCCCTTACGGGAGGGGCAGGGGGGTGGGTCTCTCTTTCTACTTATTCAAATACAACCAGATGGCCCGCATGCCCTCCAGCAGGTCATTATCCTCAGTGCACTCCCAATACATCGCGCCTAGGAGGCCTTGCTCCTTGATGTATTGGCACTTATAGGCGAGGGAAACGGGGCTGTCGTAAGCCAACAGGAGCTTACCATCATCACCAGCGAGATAAGGCACCTTGCCCACATCGTCCCACATGCGCTTGTATTTTCCACCTGTCTCACCTGTCTTCACGAAGCTGCCGAGCACCTTATTGCTACCGGCACCGCGGCCATAGAGGGGCATACCGAGTGTGAGTTTATGGCGAGGAACACCTGCTTTCAAGTGAGCTTGCACAGCCTCCTCGACGGTGATGCGTCCAGAGAGCGGCGAACGATAGAGGGTGGTGTGATGCTTGGGGGGATTCGCCACGTCGTATGCCATGATGTTCACAAAGTCCAAGTACTTGATGCAAGCAGGGAAGTCGATGAACTTCGCGTCGGCAATGGTGGCGATGGTGAGCAGCGTCTTCTTGCCAAGCACCTGCCGCAGGTCGCGCATGAGCAACGTGAAGTTATCGATGTCGTCGGGCGATGCCGAGATTCCAGCTTCGTTGCTGGAGGGATATTCCCAGTCGATGTCGATGCCATCGAGGCCATACTCGTCGACAGCCTTTTTACAGTCTTGTGCAAACCCCATTCGGCAACGCGCGTCGGCGGCCATCTCACTGAAGTTTCCTGCCGTCCATCCACCGATGGAAAGGATGATTTTCAGTTCAGGATTCTGCTCCTTCAGCTTCATCACCTTGCGCAGGAAGTCGGTGTTCTGAATGGTCATGCCGTCGAATGTGTCGGTGACCTTACCGAACGCATAGTTCAAGTGGGTCATCAGCGTAGGATCGGGCATACGCTGTGAACCCCACGAGGCGACGTAGGCGACGATAATCGGCTTTTGCTGTTTCTTGGCCAGCAGGCCACTGGTGGCGGTAAATGCCAGCAGCAGGAAGAGGAAGATTCTTTTTTTCATTGTTGGTTTATATTATTTTATCTAGGATTTCCTAGGAATACCTAGGGCGTCCTAGGCTGTCCTAGGTTATCCTAGGTTTTCCTAGGCTATCCTAGGTTTTCTTATAATTAATAGCTGAACGAGCTACCACCCAGGAACTCGCGCAAGAGCGATGTTGGAGGCAGGGCATCGAAGGGCAGCGGCGTGAAATAGCGCAGGAACTTGCGTAGGCGGTAGGCCTCAGCATATTCCTCGCAGTTCTCGTGCACCTGCTCCAATGCGGGCTCGGCCTGTGTGCGGATGACGGCCAACTCGTAAATCATGGCGGTGTTGAACATCGCGTCAGCGTTCTCCTGATAAGGGAAGATCCATTTGTTCTCACCCGCACGCACCGACGGCCAGCGATGAATGGTGTCGCGAGCCGAGCAGCCACGATACTTCACATCACGGATGATTCGACGCAACAGGCGGTTGTCGGTGGTAGGAATGTAGTTGTGCGTGTCAAGCAGAATGGTGGTCAGCGCCGAGGCATAAACACGGAACTTCTGCTCCTCGGGAATCTGTGCGGTTAGCTCAGGATTCAGTGCGTGGATGCCTTCCACGACGAGAATGTCGCGAGGTCCAAGCCTCAGCTTGTTTCCACTCTTTTCGCTGCGTCCCGCCTGGAAATTATAGCGCGGAAGCTCTACCTCCTCGCCTCTGAAGAGAGCATTGAATTGCTCGTTGATAAGGTCCAGGTCGAGGGCATGTATGCATTCATAGTCGTAATCGCCTTTCTCGTCACGTGGTGTCCGCTCGCGGTCAACGAAATAGTCGTCGAGTGAGATCTGTACGGGACGGATGCCGTTCGTCACGAGTTGTATGGAGAGTCGCTTGCAGGTGGTGGTCTTACCACTCGACGACGGACCTGCGATGAGAACCATGCGCACTTCCGGCCGTTCGGCAATCATATCGGCGATACGGGCTATCTTCTTCTCTTGAAGCGCTTCCGATACGTTGACGATCAAGTTGGAAAAACCTTTCTGCACGGCATTATTGAAAGCACCCACTGTGCCGATGCCGAGGATGTCCTGCCAGCGGTGGTGCTCCTTGAAGATCTCGAACATCTTGTCCTGACGTGTTAGCTCACCGAGCACGGCAGGATTCGAAATCGAAGGAATGCGCAGCAGCAAGCCATCGTAGTAGGGCACGAGGTCGAAGAGTTTCACCATGCCCGTGCGTGGCAGCAACGCACCATAGAAATAGTCTACATAGCCATCAATATCGTAGTAGACGCTATAGAGCTGGCCAAGCGTTTCAAGCAGTTTCGCCTTCGAGTTTGCCCCCAGCTCGCGAAACATTTGAACTACCTTGTCGGTAAGTTCCTCATGCTGGACAACGGGAATGTCAGCATCAATAATCTGCTGCATCCGCGCCCGCAGCCTCGTGGCATCTTCTGCTGTCACCTGACGGCCAATCTTCAGGTTGCAGTAATAGCCATTCGACACAGGAATATCGATGACAACCGAACCCGTCGGGAAGAGGTCGCTGACGGCTTTACACAATATAAAGAACAGAGTGCGCGTGTAGGTGCGATGACCTGCGGGAGATGTCAAGTCGAGATACTCCACCTGCTTTGGCCGATACAGGCTGTAGTGCATGGGCTCTTCCTTGTTGTTCACCTTCACCCCTACGGGCCCGTATTTCATCTGCAGTCCTGTGTAGGCATAGGCCTCCTCAAGCGTCGTCGCAAAGGGAACCTCTACAACCCGCCCGTTGTTCTTACAGTCGAATGTTACTTTCTTTTCCATGATTTCTTAACTTCTTAAAAATCTCTGACTTCATGAACTCCAGAAGTAGAGATATAGGATCCTTAGCTGTTGTTTTGATGATGATGCAAATATAAGAAAAAAACTCTGAATATCATCACTTTATGCAACGATTTCTACCTCTGCAGCGCTTTTTTTTAATAAATTTCAGCTATTGGGAAATAAAAATCGGCATTTTTCACGCTTTTAAGGAAAAATTTCAGTAACTTTGCATCCACAAATCTTCTTCACAGGATGTTTATCGTACTCAAACTTTTAGGATCGCTGGCATTGCTCATGTTCGGTATGAAGGCCATGAGTGAGGCTTTGCAGAAAATGGCAGGTCCGCAACTGCGACATGCCTTGGGAGCAATGACTACCAACCGTTTCACCGGCCTGCTCACAGGTACTGTTGTTACGGCATCGGTACAGTCTTCAACCGCCACGACAGTGATGACAGTCTCGTTCGTCAACGCAGGACTGCTCACGCTGGCTCAAGCCATCTCAGTGATTATGGGTGCCAACATCGGTACCACGCTGACGGCTTGGATCATGGCCCTGGGTGCTTCGTTCGACATCTCGAGCGTGGTCTATCCAGCCTTCTTCATCGGTATTATCCTCATCTACATGAAGAAACGCCGCTACGTGGGCGACTTCCTCTTCGGTCTGGCGTTCTTGCTGCTGGGTCTTACCACGCTCAAGGCCACCGGTAACGATATGGACCTGGGTCACAATCCCGCTGTAACGGCATTCTTCGCATCGTTCGATCCTAACGCGTTCTCCACCACGATCATCTTCCTGTTGCTAGGTGGTGTGATGACATTCTGCGTACAGTCGAGTGCCGCCGTGATGGCTATCACCATGCTACTCTGCTCAACGGGTGCCATGCCTATCTATCAAGGTATTGCGCTGGTGCTGGGCGAGAACATCGGAACCACCGTCACCTCTAATCTGGCTGCCCTCTCTGCCAACACGCAAGCACGCCGAGCCGCCTTGGCCCACATGTTCTTCAACATCTTCGGTGTCATCTGGATTCTCTTTGTGTTCCACTGGTTCATCGATTTCGTGATTTGGCTCGTCGACTATGTCGGCACCAGCATGGGCAAGGACATGGCAAACATGAATTCCAACGAGAAGCTGAACTTCGTGCTCGCCGCCTTCCACTCGTGCTTCAACGTCATCAATGCCAGCATTCTCATCTGGTTTATCCCGCAGATTGAGAAATTTGTCTGCTGGGTGATCAAGCCCAAGAAGCTCGACGAGGAAGAAGACTTCCGCCTGCACTTCATTACGGCTGGTTTCATGAAGACCCCGGAACTCTCGGTGCTCGAGGCACAAAAAGAGATTCAATCGTTCTCAGAGCGTATGCAGCGCATGTTCGGCATGGTGCAGGAACTGCTCAACGAGTCGTCTTCCGACACCGGCAAGAAGAAAGGCGAGAAGGGTGGCGAGGACTTCAACAAGCTCTTCTCACGCATCGAGAAATATGAAGGCATCTCCGACAACATGGAGATCGAGATTGCCAAATATCTCGACCAGGTGAGCGATGCCCACCTCAGCGACGACACGAAGGCAAAAATTCGTGCTATGCTGCGTGAGATCTCCGAACTGGAGTCTATTGGCGACGCCTGCTACAACATTGCTCGCACCATCTCTCGCAAGTATCAGGGCAAGCAAGACCACTTCACCGACAAGCAGTATGACCATCTGCACCAGATGATGTTGCTCACCGACAATGCGCTGACGCAGATGAACCAGCTGATGACGGGTCGCAAGGAGTCGTACGATGTCAACCGCACATTCAACATCGAGAACGAAATCAACAACTTCCGTGCACAGCTGAAGTCGCAGAACATCATCGATGTGAACAACCACGAGTACACCTACGCCGTGGGAACCATCTATATGGACATCATCAACGAGTGCGAGAAACTGGCCGACTACGTCGTGAACGTTGTTGAGGCTCGCATGGGAATCAGGCAGAGGTAAGAAAACCCACCCCCACCCCCTCCCGAGGGGAGGGGAGTTAAAATGCTCTTATTTATTTAAAGAGATATCACCTGCACTAAAAAGCAATCTGAAAGTAATAACAAAAACCAACGAGACCTGTCTTGCGTGAAGCAAGGCAGGTCTCACTTTTTTAATAATCTGCATTTCTCTTATTTGCAGAAGAGTAATCTGGAGGGCATTCTACTCCCCTCCCTTACGGGAGGGGTCGGGGGTGGGTCTTTACAGCCTCTTCAACTGCACCGTGAAGTGACGCATGAGCGGAGCCTCCCACTCGATGGCGACGCCACGAGTGATTTCGTTGCGGCGGTCGTAAACATTCTTCAGAGCAGCAGCGATGACGTTCATGTGGTTGTCCGTATACACACGGCGGGCGATGCAGAGGCGCAGCAGGTCGAGACCACCGAAGCGGTTCTCACGTGTCACAGGATCACGATCGGCGAGGATGTAGCCGATCTCACAACCACGAATGCCTGCCTCGAGGTATAGCTCGCAGGTGAGCGTCTGAGCGGGGAACTCCTCCTTCGGCACGTTGCACAACACCTTGTCGGCATCGATGAACAAGGCATGACCGCCTACGGGACGCTGATAGGGAATGCCATACTCGTCGAGCTTATTAGCGAGATACTGCACCTGATGGATGCGCGTCTCAAGCATCTGGAACTCGGTGTTCTCGTCGAGGCCTACGGCCAGCGCATTCAGGTCGCGACCATTCAGACCACCATAGGTAAGGAAACCTTCGAAGGGGATGCAGAACTGCTTGGCACCTTCGTACCAGTCCTCGCGGTTCGTAGCGATGAAGCCACCCATGTTCACCAGGCCGTCCTTCTTTGCCGACATCGTCATCGCGTCGACATACGAATACATCTCGCGGGCAATCTCCTTGATGCTCTTATCCGCATAGCCCTCCTCGCGCGTCTTAATAAAATAGGAGTTCTCGGCAAAGCGAGCGGAGTCCATGACAACAGGCACACCGTACTTGTGGCAGAGCGCACAGGTCTCGCGGATGTTCTGCATCGACACCGGCTGACCGCCAACGGTGTTGTTCGTCACCGTAAGCACCATGAACGGCACATTGCCCTCGTTTTCGCGGAGCACCTTCTCCAGCTTCTCCAGCGACACATTGCCCTTGAACGGCAGTTCCAGCTGCGTGTCCTTCGCCTCATCGATGGTAACGTCGATGGCACGAGCCTTGCGATATTCAATATGGCCCTTCGTGGTGTCGAAGTGTGCATTGCCCGGCACCACATTGCCTTCCTTCACCAAGTAGGAGAACAGCACGTTCTCAGCGGCACGGCCCTGATGGGTGGGGATGACGTACTTGAATCCGAAGATGCGCTGCACCACCTCCTGGAACTTATAGAACGATGTGGCACCGGCATAGCTCTCGTCGCCCAGCATCATCGCCGACCACTGGCGGTCGCTCATGGCGCCGGTGCCCGAATCGGTCAGGCAGTCTATGTAGACCTGCTCGGCCTTCAGCATGAATACGTTGTAGTGGGCTTCGCGGAGCCACTGTTCTCTCTCCTCGCGTGTGCTCTTACGCAGTGGTTCGACCATTTTGATCTTCCACGCTTCAGCAAATGGTAATTCCATAGTTGGTTCTTATTGTTTAAGATTAATAATAAATAATGTGGATGCAAGCAGTAGCTGCATCTGGCCAATGGGCCAGATGTCAACGGATATCAGGATTGAAAATGATCAATCTCCTTGATATTCATAAATTTGTGTGAAACGAGTGCACGATGGCTCGTCCTTTTCATGTCTTCTTGGTTTTCTGCTGCAAAAGTAGTGAAAAAACAACAATCCACCAAATTTTTTGCAAGCAAAAAGATGGAACGACACAGGAGATGGCACAAAACGGCGAAATGGAAGACCCCAAAGGGTCTCATGTGACCTCTCTGAGTTCCTTGCTTCAGCTTCTTTTCCATTAAAATATTACAAAACAATTAAATTTTATAACAAATTGTTTTGATTTCGTGACGATTTCCGTGAATTTGTTGCAGGTATGAAAAAAAAGGTGTAACTTTGCGCCAATTTCACTTAATAACACAAAAACTATGTCGCAAACAAAAGTAAAGCCGGCAACCGGCAAACTTGGAATTTTTATCGTCGGTAACGGCGCAGTAGCAACAACTTTCATGACGGGCGTGCTCATGGCCCGCAAAGGACTGACGAAGCCCATCGGCGCGATGACACAGTACGACAAGATTCGCGTAGGACGTGGTGCAGACAAGCAATACCTGCACTACAAGGACATCGTGCCCATTGCCAGCCTCGACGACATCGTATTCGGATGCTGGGATGTGTATCCGCAAAACGCCTATCAGTCGGCAGTGTATGCAGAGGTGCTGAAGCACTGCGACATCGACCCCGTGCGTGAGGAACTGGAGCAGATTGTACCTGTGAAGGCAGCATTCGACAAGAACTACGCAAAGCGCCTGGACGGCGACAACGTGAAGACATCGGCCGACCCCGCTAAAAAGGGTGAGATGCCCACTCGTTGGGAGATGGTGGAACAGCTGCGCGAGGACATCCGCACGTTCAAGGCCGAAAAGCAATGCGACCGCTGCGTCGTGCTCTGGGCAGCCTCAACAGAAATCTATGTGCCCATCGACGAGCAGGTGCATTACTCGCTCAGCGCTCTGGAAACAGCCATGAAGGCCGACGACCGCGAGCATATCGCACCGTCTATGTGCTATGCCTATGCCGCTCTCACCGAGGGCTGTCCCTTCGTGATGGGCGCTCCGAACACCACTGTTGACATTCCTGCCATGTGGGAGCTGGCCGAGAAGACGCAGATGCCCATCGCCGGCAAGGACTTCAAGACCGGACAGACGTTGGTGAAGAGTGGCTTCGCTCCAATCATCGGCACACGCTGCCTTGGACTCGACGGCTGGTTCTCAACCAACATCCTGGGCAACCGCGATGGCTTGGTGCTCGACGTTCCCGAGAACTTCCGCACGAAGGAGGTGTCGAAACTCTCCACGCTCGAGACGATTCTCAAGGCCGACGAACAACCCGACCTCTACAGCGACTATTATCATAAGGTGCGCATCAACTACTATCCGCCGCGCAACGATAACAAAGAGTCGTGGGATAACATAGACATCAGCGGATGGATGGGCTATCCGATGCAAATCAAGATCAACTTCCTCTGCCGCGACAGCATCCTCGCAGCACCCGTCTGCCTGGACCTCTGCCTGCTCATCGACCTCGCTGCCCGCGCCGGCCGCTGTGGCACACAGCGTTTCCTGAGTTTCTTCCTGAAGAGCCCGATGCACGACTACACCGTGGGCGAGGAAGCCGTGAACCACCTCTACCGCCAGCACACCATGCTGAAGAACGCCATTCGCGAGATGGGTGGCTATGAGGCGGATGAGGAGATTGATTAAGAGACCCACAAACCAAAAACCCACCCCCTACCCCTCCCGAGGGGAGGGGAGTTTGAATAGAGACTCACCCCCCTGCCCCTCTCTGAAGAGAGGGGAGTAATTACTCTTCGCAATCAGAAGGGCATTCTACTCCCCTCCCTTACGGGAGGGGCAGGGGGGTGGGTCTCCTTACTTCAGCAACTCCTTGAGCTTGGCGGCAAGAGCCTCGCCGCGACACTCTTCGTTGGCAGCAACGATGTTGCCGTTGGCATCGCAGAGGTAGACGGTAGGCACTGCTTTCACCTTGAACTGGTCAGCGACGGCGTTGTCGCGGAAGTTCGGCCACTGCAGCTGTTCTTCCTTCAATGCCTTGCGCCAGTCTTCTTCCTTTTGGTCGATGGAGATGCTCACCACCTCGAAGCCCTTGTCCTTGAACTCGGCATAGGCCTTCTTCACATTGGGCAGCTCCCGGCGACAAGGACCACACCAAGAAGCCCAGAAGTCGAGCAGCACGTACTTCTTTCCTTCGGCGAGCTTGGCGAAATCGTATTCCTTGCCGTCGTCGCCCGTCAGCTTGAAGGCCTTCACCTGATTGGCGATGGCCAGCTCGGGCCAAATCTCTAACTGCATCTTCTTGCCGTAGAACGAGTTCTTCACGTCCTCGGGCAAGCCGTTGTAATAGTCGGCCTGCTCCTTACCGAGGTAGTTCATGTATTTCGTCAGCAGCAGCGGACCCCAGAACGATTCCTTGTTGTCGTTCACCATACCCATGATGGTGCTTTCCACCGTGTCGAAGAAGTTCTTCTCGGCATCGACGGCCGCCTTGCACTCGTCAGTCTGCTGGAAAGCAGCGAGCTCGGCACCCTTCAGCGAGCGCATCTTCTTATATACTTCCGCATACTTCTCTTGATACTCCTTATACAGGATGTCGAGCGAGTCGTGGCGGGCATCGAACGTGGCGAGTTTGTCGGTGAGCGGCGAACCCGTTACCTTTGCCTCCCAGTCGTAAAGCTTTCCGGCAGGAACCTCGCGCACATCGGCAATCTTTCCTTGCAGGTTCATCTCCACATTCTCCAACACCACGTAGGGTCCACCCCAGTTATCTTTCACGCGAACCTGTGCGCAGATGGGCTCGTCGGCCACACCCACGAGCTGGAACTTGCCGCCCTCGACGGTAGCCTCGGCAATTGCCGAGTCGTTGTCGTGGCTCATGGGAACGAGCGTAACAACGGTACCGTCGTCGAGCCCTTCCACCTGTCCGTTAATCACATAGCCTTTCTGGCCATTGCAGGCGCTGAAGGCTGCCACGATGCAGCCCAGCACACCTGCCTTGAAGAGAGATTTTATGGTATTCATAACTATAAACTTAAAACTAGAAACTAAACTAACTACTCCGCGTCGAGGCAAGTCATGTCGACAATCTTACCCCAACCCGTAGTGACAACAGGATTGTCGGGAGCACCGAACATCGGACCCCACATGGAGTTGGGAATGCCGTAGTTCACGTCCACCTCATACTGCACGAGCTTACCGTCCTTCTTACCCTCGTTCCAAACGCCGATGAAGAAGGCACAGTCGCTGGTGGGCCAGCCGCCACCTGCCGAACCCCATGCATAGATGCAGGAGATTTCCTCGCCCGCCTCGCACTTGTAAACCTCGTGCGACGTGGTCTCACCACTACTGGCCGAGAACGAGAACACACCCTTCGGAGTGGCATAGTAGAAGGCGAAGCCACTGGTGTTCGAAGCAAAGAGGGTGGCGTTCTGGATGTCCTCGCAACCCGAGAGGTCGAGGATGGAACGTGCACCGTCGGCCGAGAGGTCGCCATTGTCGACGACGTTATAGAAGCAGTAGCGATACAGATACGGCTTGCCCTCGATATAGGTGATGACACACGTGTAGTTGCCACCGCCCTGGAACACTGCCTTCACATCGCCCGGCACGTTGTTAGCATCGACATATGCTTCGCTGGTAGTTCCCTTGAAAGCGGTCACCGACGAGGCACCCGAGAAGTAAGGACGGAAGCGATGGTTTTTCTCGTCGTAGATGACCTGCCAGGCATCGATGGCACCCTCCACGGGACGCCAGGTGGTCAGCGTGTTCTTCATCAGGAAGGGTGCTGCCACATAGTCGCCGGCGATGGGTTCCGAGAACTTCATGTCGTTGGGCTGGTTGGCATAGATGACGTGCAGTTTGCCATTGTTCAGCAGGAAGTCGCAGTTGTTGCAGTAGAAGCTCGCCTGCGGATTATACACGTCGGGTGTCGTATAGAACATCGTGCTCCAGTCGTTCATCGTCACCAGACCCTCACCGTTCAGACGATAGAGATTCTTGTCGGTGGCCACGAGATAGGAGTTCTTCGAAGTCTTGCCGGAGTGGGTACCCTTGATGAAACGAGGCTTGCCATCGAGGTAGTGGCCCTGCGTGGTGCTGTAGTACTTATACGTACACTCCAGTCCGCCGTAGATGAGCATCAGGTCGGAAGTGAACACCTCGATGTCGGTCTGTCCCTCACGCTCGGTGAGCAGATAGAGTCCGCTCTTCGTTCCACTCGACTCCACGGTCAGATAGGAGGCAAGGCTGTAGTAGCCCATCAGGCCATTGGTGGGGTCCTCGGCCTTGCAATAGAGAAGATAGGTGCCGGGAGTGAGGTCGCAGGTCCACTTCAGGTCCTTTTCGTGGCAGATGGTATCGGCTGGCGGATAGACCATAGCATTACCTATCTGCTCGGCACGATAGCTGTTGTAGTAACTCTTCAGCACAAACCAGCTGTAGTGCAGCCGTTCGGGATGGGGGTAGGTCACTTTCAGGAAATACTCTATCTCATCGCCTGCCGACATCGAATAGATGGCATACGGGTTCAGCGTGCGCGTCGAGTCCACGACGAGCTCTATCTTGCTCACCTCGCTGTCAGGCAGGTAGTCGTAGTTGCCATCGTCCTGAGAGCAGGAGACACAGAGGGCACAGAGCAGACAGAGGGCACAAAGTATGCTATAAAAATGCTTTGTAATCATAATTTTCAATTGTTAATGATTAATTATCAATTAGAAACTCACCAGATTGCCATTCTCATCGGTCAGCGGATGGCCGGGATGAGCAGCATTGTAGTCGTTCAGTGCGTTCTGGAAACGAATGCGGAAGCTGTTGAGCTGCGCCCACGACATCGTGTCGGTGGAAAACTCGCTCACGCCACCGGCGTTTTCAAGCATGAAACGGTATTTTACGTTGCTATACGTACCAAAGAATGGTTCCAGCTCCGGCCAGTTGTTGGGACGTGAGAGCACATCGCTCCAAATGAACACGATGTGATTCTCCTCGTTCACACCTGGCTTGAAGTCGCCACTCTCGCCCACTTTCAGATAGAGGCGCACGGCCTTCTTCTCAAGAGAGGCATCGCGCTTGATGACCACCGGGAACGTTCCCCTTGCCTGTCCGGCAGGCACGGTGACGGTTGCGGGCACTGTGTACTGGCTTGCCGAAGCAGTGGTGAGGGCATTGTCAACGACGAGGTTCACCGTGCGATCGCGGTCGGCGGTCTCGCCCATGATCTCTGCATCCACATCAATGGTCATCTGCGTGAAGTCGGCAGGATAGGCCACGAACGAGAATGTCACGCTGTCGGTGCCAACTGCCCACATCTTGTCGCCCACGAGGCGCACACGCGGCTCGTCCTGGTAGAAGAAGTCTTCATCGCTGGAGCACGCCGTGCAGAACACACATAGCAGGCCGAGGGCACAGAGTATGCTATAAAAATGCTTTGTATTCATAACTTTATATACTAGAAACTAAAAACTAGAAACTCTCAACTAATTGCTGTATCCCCCAAACTCCTTGTCGTTGCTCGGGATGGGCAGCACATAGACAGCTTTGCTGCCACGAGGAGCAGCACCCTTGATTTCCGACTTGTTCAGACGCTTGTAGTAGAAGAACAACTCGCCATGCTCGCCAATGAACTCCTTCCGATACTCCTTGAAGATCTCCTCTTGAATCTGGTCGGCGGTGAGCGTCTCGGCCAGCGGGTAGAGACTGAGGTTGCGGTTCTCGCGCACCTCATTCAGCAGGGCAATGGCAGCCTTCGGGTTGCTGCTCTTCTGGCATTCGGCAGCGATATACCATGCCTCCGACATGCGCAGAAGCGGATAGAGGTTGTTGAACGTGCTGCCGGCATTATACCAGAACTTCGCCATGTAGCGTTTCTCTCCGTCTTGCTCGTAGCCTTTCAGATAGCGGTAGTCGTTGCCATAGCCCATGTCCACCTCGTAGATGTTCTGCGCTGTGGCCTCGGAGGGCGTGAGCACGTTGATGCCACCGTCCTTGGTGAAATAGTAGTTGGCAATGTCCTCCCAGTCGTTGATGGTAAGGCGGAACAGATGCTCGGGCGAGAATGTCATGTCGAGCTCATTGCGGTTCGTGGCCTGCATCGACGTGTAGTGAATCCAACTGAAGCTCGGACTCATCTCATGGCTGTTGTAGTGGTTGATGAGCTCGTTGGCATACTTCAGCGCATTCTGCGTGTCGCCCATCCACAGGTAGGCCTTCGCCAGCGTGGCAATGCAGGCATCGTAGTTGAAGTAGTTGCGGGGCAGACGATAGTAGGGGCTGCCATAGTAGTCCTCGAAGTTCAGGGTGTCGTAGACCAACTCGTCCTTCGCAGCGAGCAAGTCGCTGACAATGAGCTGCATGGTCTCTCCAACAGTCTTCTGGGCAACCACATCGGTGGCATACTCCGTAACATAGGGCACGCCGGGAGCATGGCTGTCCATGGCCGGGGCACAGGCGAAGAGGCGCATCAGGTCGAAGTGCAAGAAGGCACGTAGACCCAGGGCCTGGCCTTTGTAGTAGTGGTAGTTCTGGCTGGTGAACATGTTCTCATCGGCTTTCTCGATGTTCCTCAGAAGGATGTTGGCATTGGCAATGCACGTGTAGGTGCTCGACCAGATGGCCTTGATGGTGCTCTCAGAACTCCTCTCGGTGTAGTTGAAATCGTTGGCATAGCGCCATTCGCCATTCGGGTCTACGTCGTAGCTGTGCGACAGCACCTCCACAAAGCCTATTCCCATGTTCTGTCCGTACATGCTGCGTTCCGTCATAGCGGTGTAGATGCCGGTCAGCTGATCCTTGTAGCCGCCCTCGCGGTCGAAGTGATTCTCCTCCTTGATTTGCGACTTCGGTTCTACGTCGAGCCAGTCGTTGCAGGAGGTGAGGAGCAGGATACCAGTAACCAGGAACAAGACACCTGAAACAGCCTTTACCTTATTATATATCATAGTAATCATAATTGTCAATCGTTAATTATCAATGATCAATTGGTTTAGAACGTCAACTGTGCCGACAGCGAGAAGGTGCGGGCGAACGGATAGTTGGTACCACGCTCGGTCTTCACGCTTGAGATGACAAACAGGTCGTTGGTGTAGGCGCTCACTTTCAGGCGCTCAAGGAAAGAGTTCTTCACAAACTTGCAGTTGCGGAAGTCGTAGTAGACGGTCAGCGAGGACAGCGTGAACAGCGAGTAGTCCTGCACGAAACGTGAAGTAGGATAGGTCGTTGTGAGGTCGGTGATGCTTTTGTAGAGAGCTACATCGCCGGGCTTCTGCCAGCGGTCGGTCATCACACGACGGTCTACGTTATATTGCATCTGGGCATTCTCAACCTTGTCGACAAGCGTCTGGTTATACATTTGTCCGCCCCAGCGATAGTTCATAGTGACGTTCCAGCCCCAACCGTTGATTTCGCCGTTGACGCCGAAGTTGCCGTTCCACTTGGGTTGCGTATCACCGCAGACCACCTGGTCGTTCATATCGTATTCATAGGTGACGCTACCGTCGCGCTTCACGAAGATTTCCTTACCCGTTTGCGGGTCGATGCCGAGCGAGGGCACTGCCCAGATGGCATTCATCGAACAACCCTCGTAGTATTTCACCTGCGGAGCCGTGGTCTTGTTCTCCATGGCTGTGGCGTCCTGCGTCTCGTTCCATGCGCGCAGCGAGTTCGAGATCTTCTTCAGCTTGTTCACGTTGTGGGCAGCCGAAGCGAACACGTTCACATAGTTGCGGCCACCGTCGTAGACGCGATAGTTCAAATAGAGTTCCACACCCTTGTTCTCCGTTTCACCGAGGTTAGCCACATAAGTGGAGAAACCTGTGGTGTAGGGCACCGTGACATTGGTCACCATGCCTTTCGTGCGGGCCACATAGTAATCGAAGCGACCCGACAGGCGGTTGTTGAACAGTGCGAGGTCGAGACCGAAGTTCGTGTCGTACTTCTCCTGCCACTTCAGCATTTCATTAGCCAGACGGGTGATATAAGAACCGATGCCGCCGTCGTAGGCACGGTTGCTATAGTAGGCGAAGGTGGGCATGGCGTCATAAGAAGAGAAACCCTGCGAGCCTGTGTAACCATAAGAGGCACGGAGCTTCAGGCGGTTCACCCACGCGACGTTCTTCATGAATGCCTCGTTGTGGATGTTCCAACCGGCACCCACCGACCAGAACGAGCCCCAGCGGTTGTCCTTACCGGCCTCGGAAGAACCCATCAGGCGATAGTTGGCATCGAAGAGGTAGCGCTCGGCAAACGAGTAGTTCAGAGAGAGCAGTCCACCGCAGTTGCGCGAGATTCCTTCCGAGCCGTAGGGTTTGCTCTTCTCTGCATACTGCACGCCGAACTTGATGTCGTCCATGAAGTCGTTGGGGAAGCCTTCGGCCACGAGATAGGTGCTGTTATACTTATTGTCGCTCATCGACAGCTGTCCGTTCACAAACACCAGGTGCTCATCCCACTGCTTCGACCACTGCAGACCGAGGTCGGCCGAGATATCGGTGTTGCTGCCGTTCATCTGGGTGTAGGAACCCTTGCGGAACACATCGGTGGTGTTCAGGAAGTCGGTGTGGTTGGCAGGCTTGAACTCATCGCCTGTGGAGTGCTTGTTGATGATGCCGAAACGGCCGGTGAACTTCAACTGTTCGTTGATGTACCACTCCAGATAGAAGTCGTTCGTAATGGTGGTATAGCCCGTCTTGTCGAACGTGTTCAGCGTAGTGTTGAAGATGGGGTTGTAGTAAGCTCCCGCCTCACCGGAGTTGTTCATGTAGCTATAGCTCTGGATGAGGTTTCCGTTCACGTCGTAGAGTCGGCTATAAGGATTCATCTGGTAGTACTGGTCGAAGGTTCCCCACGGTGAGTTGTGACTGTTGTTATAGTCTATGGTAAGCTTATCGCGGAACTGCAGGTTCTTCACACGGTAGGCGAGCGTAACACCACCGGAGAAGTTGTTGCGGTCGGAGCCCTTCATCGCACCACCTATTCTATTATACATCAGGTTCACACCATACTGCATGGCCTTGTCGCCACCCTCCAGATAGAGCGAGTGCTTGTGGCCGAAGCCGTTGCGAACGGGCTGTGCCAGCCAGTCGGTATCCACACCGGCGAGAATCTCGCGCAGCTTCTCGGTGTAGTTCTGGTCAAGGGTAATCTGATTCTGCGCGTTATCTGTGGAGTAAAGACCGGCCAGACGCTCCACCTCCAGCTTCTCGGCAGCATTCGCAAGGTCGTAGCTCGTCAGGTCGGGAACCTCCAGACTCATCGAACCAGTATAGGTCACACGCATGCGACCGCTCTCAGGACGCTTCGTCTCGATGACAATCACACCGTTGGCAGCTTTCGAACCATAGATAGCCTTGGCCGTAGCATCCTTCAGCGTGGTGACGCTCTCCACCTGGTTCATGTCGAGGTCGAGAATCTTCGTCAACTCAGTCTCGAAGCCATCGAGGATGAACAGCGGCTGGTTGGCACTCGACGCATATTCGCCCTGCACACTGGCAATCGTCGATGCACCGCGCATCTGGAAGTCGGGCAATGCGTTCGGGTTTGAACCCGCTGCCAGATTCTCAATCTGCATGAACGATGGGTCGATGTTCTTCAGCGACTGCAGAACATTGGTGTTACCAACCTTCAGCAGTTCTTCGCCTTTCACCGTGGTCACGGCACCGGTATAGGTGTTGGCCTTACGTTCGAAGACACCGGTCACAACAACTTCGTCGATGGCTTTCGAATCGGGAACAAGCTGCACGCGGTAGCTGCTCGCCGAACTCAGGTAGATCACTTTCGGCTGGAAACCGATGTAGTTCACTTCTATCTGGCTGACATCGCCCGAGAGCGTCAGCTTGAAGTGTCCGTTCACGTCGGTAATCGCAGTAAACGACTCACGGTCGCCGGCGTTCTTCACATTGGTGATCGTTGCACCAATGAGTGGCTCGCCCTGGTCGTCGACAACCATACCCGTGATGTCGCGATTGCCACCGCGCGGGCGCTGTTGCACACGGCTGATGGTCACGAGATTACCGTCGACCTTGTATTCGAACGGCTTTCCGGCAAGCATCATCTGCAACGCACCTTCAAACGGTACATCCCTCACCTGTCCTGTGACGGTGTAGTTTTCCACGTCCTCATAGGTGAACATGATTTTTTGCTTACTCACCCTTTCCAGCCGGCGCAGCGCCTTCTGCAAAGGTTCATTTTGACAACTGATTGTCACGTCACCGCCCTGAGCCAGTGCAGGGAACACCGCCAGGAAGAGCAACAGCAACAATGTCGTCCATCGTTTTTTGTCCATAAGCGTTTGTTTTTAGGTTAATATAATGAAAATGTCTTGTCTTCGCAGTTCAGATACTCGAAACTAGAAACCAGAAACCAGAAACTAGAAACTTTAAACTTGACGCTCGACCCGCAGGGGCGCTTTCTTTCTCCATTTCATTACGAAAGCGGCAGAGCCGAGCGCGTAGCGCAGCGGAGAAAGAACTTGAAACTAGAAACTAGAAACTACAATTATAACGCACATGCGTAAAAAACGGGTATGAAATATTAACAAATTCGCAGATTTTTGTTAATTTTGCCGCAGTTTTATCAAAATACGGGCGTAAGAAACTGTAAATTCAAAACCAACACCTGCCACGCATGACAGAAAAAGGCGATTTCGAACAGCTGTTCCGAATGCTCTATGCCGAGCTACACAGCTTCGCACGACGCTTCCTTTCACGGGAAGCCGACTGTGAGGATATCGTGTGCGCGGCCTTCGAGGACGTGTGGCGAAACTTCGCTGCCATCGAACGCGAGGCTGCACGAGCCTTTCTCTACAAGAACGTGCGCAACAAGTGCATTGACCATCTGCGGCGCGACGCCACCCATCGCCGGCATGCGGAGCTGTATGCTCGCCTCACCGAAGGCTACGACCACGCCGACCAACTGGCCGAACTGCACGAACGCGAACAGGTTGTACGCAAAGTCCTTGAAGCGCTGCCCGACTACACCCGTCAGATTTTCACTGCTTGCTATGTCGACGGCAAACAATATCGCGAAGTAGCAGAAGAGATGAACATCTCACCCAACACGGTGAAGAAATACATCACGCAGGCCCTGCGCCTCATTCGCGACGCCCGCCGCTCATCATAAGGCACTCTGTCCATCGGGGTTTCCACCCACCAGAGGTGTCCTGCATCAAAAAATAATTAAAAATCGTACCTTATCTGAAAACTTATACGTTATTATTACATCATGACCGACGAAGTATTAGACATCATGCAGCCTGGAAATGTCGTCACCGACGAGCAACTCGCGATGATCGATAGCAATGCAGACCTCCGCGAGGCCTGCCAGGATGTGATGATGATAAAAAGCATACTTGCCGAACAAGCCGATGCTGAGAAGGCACTCCACAAACTGCAACAGCGCCATCGCGCTCGCCGCAGAAATCTATATTGGGCTGCAGGCCTCGCAGCCGCTGCACTCTTCGCTGGTGCACTCTTCCTGCTCTGGCCTGCCCGACACACCACCGAAGAGAACCTCCTTGCCCAACAGGCCGAACTGGCTCAGCAGGCATCGGCAAGCGACATGGCCGACGAAGTAGTCATCACCTCTTCCGACTCGCTATCGCAAAGCGTGAGTCGCATCGTCGCCGAGACATCATCGGCCGACACGCCATCGCTTCCCGACGAAGTGATCAATGTTGGTGGTGGTACGACAGCATCTAAACAAGTCGTCACCAGCACCCTTACTGTGCCCTACGGACACTCCGTGCTTGTAAAACTCAGCGACGGCACACGCGTCTATCTCCGACCAGGTTCGAAACTCATCTATCCCGAAGCTTTCGTCGGCGACCATCGCATCGTCTCCCTCAAGGGCGAGGCTTACTTCTGTGTTGCACACCGTCCTAATCAACCTTTCATCGTTGGCACGAAACACGGCATCGTGAGCGACTACGGTACGGAATTCAACATCGACACACAAGCCGACAAGACCGAGGTGGTACTCGTTGAGGGAAGCGTTGGCGTGAAAGTCTATAACGAAAAGGAGCAGTTGCTCCGACCCGGGCAGAAGGCTACCCTCAATGCCTCAGCATCGCAGCATCTCAGCATCGAAGAGGCCGATACCGACCCCTACACCGCTTGGCGCGACGGCTATTTCTACTTCAACGAGCAAACCCTTGGCGACATCGTCACACAACTGGCTTGCTCGTATAATCTCACAATAGAATGTCATAACACCGACCTGCTGCGTCTCCGACTGCGCTATATCATACCGCGCACGAGCACGCCGGCCTATGCCATAGAAATTCTGAACCGCCTGCAGAGCGGTCACATCACGCTGGAAGGAAATAGAATCGTTATCAGGTAGGCGGCAGGGGCTTAGCGCATCACGCTGCGCACATCGTCGATGGTGCGCGAGAAGGGCCCATGCTGCTCGAGCTTCAGTGTGCACATGGCGGCAGCAAACTTTCCACTCTCCTTGCAACTCATGCCCTGCGAACGGCAATAGAGGTAGCCGGCGGAATAGGTGTCGCCGCAACCGGTTGCGTCTACCACGCGGCGAGGCTTGTAGGCAGGAATCTCAACGAACTCTCCGTTGCTATAGATGAGCGAGCCGTAGTTGCCGAACGTCAGCACCACCTCGCGCACGCCAAGGTCGCTGAGTTTACGGGCAACGGTGTGCGGGTCGTTGGAATCGGTGATGACTTGCATCTCGTATTCGTTGAGTTTCAAGATATCGGTCATCGCTAGAACTTTCTCCTTGCCCTCCCACTGACAAGCATGCACGCTTTCTCCCTGCACGTTGCGCAGATATCCCTGCACATCGATACTGATGAGTCCCTTGCGGCTGAGCGCCTCCACCACCTCAACAGGGAAGTCGTCGGCAAGCAGCGAGCCCAGGTGGAACACCTTCGCCTCCAACGACTCCACCTCTTTTAATGTAAAGGGGTCGGCTTTCGCCAGCACACGCTGCGTGCGACGGTTGGTGTCGGCACCGTATTTGTTCTCGAAGTACACCGAGTGGCGACTGGGGAAGCAGAGCACGTCGATGCCTGCATCGCGCATCTTCTCAATCTCAGGCATCGACTCCTCGCCCACCTTCGTGACGAGTTGGAACGACACCTCTTGTGGCAAACGGTTCAGGGCGTTTGCAAAATAGAACGACGTACCGCCTGCCATGTAGACGGTGCTTTCGGGTGTGATGATTTTATCGCGGGTCAGATGCCCGATGCAGCAGATATCTTTCATGTCCCTTTATGTTTTATTTCCGGCTACAAAGTTAGTGCAAATCGAAGACAATACAAAACAAAAAAGCGTTTTTTTGTTTTTATTGTTGAGATGCAGCCTAACTTCAACGAAGTTAAAGTTACGAATAAGTGAGCGAAATGCAAAGGAAAAAAGGATTTTTTTGCTTTTGCTTTTCCGAACGGAAGTAAATTCGGCGAAGCCAAAGTTACGAATAAGTGAGCGAAACGCAAAGAAAAAAGCGTATTTTTTGTTTTTATTGTTGAGATGCAGCCTAACTTCAACGAAGTTAAAGTTCTTTCTCCGCTACGCTACGCGCTCGGCTCTGCCGCTTTCGTAATGAAATGGAGAAAGAAAGCGTCTCCTGACGGCGCCGAGCGACGAAAAGTTGAGCGAAACGCAAAAGATTTCAATCCTTTTTTTCGCTTCTACATCTCTCGCCGATGCGATAGAAGACGCTTTCAGCGCCCCCAAAGACATGACTTGATGCTCGCAAAGCAATGCTCTGATAAGCATGGAGCAATGCTCTGACAGGTCTAAAGCGATGCTTTCATGAAGTAAAATAACTTATTTTATTCAGCAAAATATCATATATTACTGACCAATATATTATATATTACCGACCAATATATCATATATTACTTGGCAATATATCATATATTACTTGATGAAAGCATGACTCTGTGTTGATAAAAGGATGCTTCCATGCTTGCCAAAGGGTGCCTTCTTGATTACCAAAGGATGCCTTCTTGATTGCCAAAGGATGCTTTAAGGCAGATGAATGGATGAGATGTAGGGACGCGGCGTGCCGCGTTGCTGATGAATGAAGGGTAACCAAGTAACGTGGCACACTAAATTTGCCCGACTTGCTCCAGCAACGCGGCACGCCGCGTCCCTACATTTTCAGGGTCTAATTCAATATTGTTCCTCCAAAAATAAAAAACAGAATAGTGCTTACGGCAGTGGAAGCAAGTATTCAGTTGACACTTTCCACGTGTCGGGCCAGCAACGGCCAGCGATAGAGAGAAGGTAATCAATAGTAGAACCCACCCCCTGCTCCCCGGTCGCGAATGAGGGATTCGCTCCCCTTAGTGGGGCCGCAGCCACACCGGTGGCTGCTCTAAAGACCCCAGTCGCCTCCACGGGGAGTTTGAATAGTTTGGAAGGCAGAATGCTATCAGCAGGAAGGGATTGCACTGACAACGAAACACTATCAGCAGGAAGGGCATCTAAACTCCCCTCCCTTTGGGAGGGGTTGGGGGTGGGCCTTTGTGTCTCATTCACCCTATCCGTCTCCTCCTGCCACCACTTAGCAACGGCCAGCAGAGCATCGCGGTCAAGGCAGTCGGGAGCAGTGGTTGTGCCGGAGGCAAGCAGGTCGGCAGCCTTCGCCACATGCAGGCAGAAGGCATTCAGCACAGTGGTTTTCAGCTGCGCCACTTCCTCGCTGGTGAGCGAGAAGCGCTTTGCAACCTCGGGCAGGGTGTAGGCACGCAGCGTAAGCAGGGCGGTGGCAATCAGCTCTGGCCGCCGCCACAGCTGCTCGGCATCTGCCTTGATGATGCGCCGCATGTCGGGCACCACCTGTTTGGCAAAGCCATAGAGCGTGAGTGGCGCCTGCTGCCACCAGTCGGCGGGTGTGCGGGCGGCGACGTCGTAGAGGGCTTCCACGAGCTTTCTCTCCATCTGCAGCGCTTCGGGACTGCCTACAGCAGAGAAATCGGCAATGCCCGTCTCCGTCCAGAAGTTATTCCACCCGGTCGACGTACGCAAGGCAAAATCGGTGAAGGGCACGATATTTTTTTGGTTGAAAAAGTAGTCGGAAGGCATCGATGGAACCTTATACATGGTGATGTCGAGCGAATAGTTTTTCTTCTTCATTCCCTCGATGGTGACCTGATCGCCCTTACAGCGCAAAACGATGCGATTGCCACGCTTCCTGAGCGACGCATTGCCACGCCAAGTGAATGCAATCCACTGAAAGACATTGCCGTCGCCACTGAGGTTGAGAAGGCGTACTGCCGCATGATGTTTCAACGAAGTGACCGTCATGGCAGTCTGATCCACATCTTTGCTGGCCCGCTCCATGTACGGAGCGGGGGTGAGCACCACTTCGAAGACGGTATCGCTGGTGATGCGTGTAGAATAGGTGGGGCGCACCATCTGATCTTCATATTTATAGATAGGTGAGCAAACGGTCTCAACATGGTAGTACTGACCGTCGTAGTGGAACCGGCTCTCGGCCTTGCCGTTCCAGCGGTCGAGCGACATATCGAGGCGGCTGAGGCGAGTGGTGTCGGGAAGGTTCAACCCGATGTTGAGCGGCAGCTGCGGGTCGGCAACGAAGGTCTGCAAGGCAGTGGCGTCGACATGGAAAAACAGATTACTCTCACCCATCAGGAACTGCTGCCGCCCCACGTGGTGAGTGGTGGGGTTATGGCGGCGCACAAGCGCTTTGCGATTGATGGAAGAAGTGTGCCTCTGCTGCCTTCCGCCTAACAGACTGAAAGCATCGTCTTGCGCCCACGACACACAAGGGAGCAGCACGAGAAGAAACAGGATGAATGTATTTAGCTTACGATTTATTACCATGTCCGCAGATGTTTATGAGAACAAAGGTAGACAAAAAACCGATGAAAAGAAAACATTATAACATTTTTTACACTTTCAACGCATAATTTCCCTATTTTTATTTGTGGGTATGAAATAAAACTCCTAAATTTGCAGCCGAATCTATTAACTCGAAAAGCGACCCATGACCAGAAATGGTTGTAGGCCTTAACCGTAAACAATAACTATCAAAACAAAAAGCACAATGGAAATGAAGGAAGCTATGGCCGGAACACTGGAATCCGGCGATATTCTCGTTCAAATCTCACCTGCCGATGCCCCGGGTCTCCAGATAGATCTCGACTCGACTGTGGCTTTCCAATTCGGCAAGCAAATCAAGAAAGTAATCACCGAAACCCTCGAAGGACTGGACATCCACGATGCTCGCGTGAAGGCCACCGACAAAGGTGCTCTTGACTGCACCATCCGTGCCCGCGTGACGGCAGCTGCCGTACGCGCAACAGGTAAGGATGTGTGGGCATAATCAACAACCGATCATTGAAAACAGACATATCATGGAAAGACTTAGAAGAACTATGATGTTCGTTCCGGGTAACAACCCCGGAATGATGGCAGACGCACACATCTACGGTCCTGATTCCATCATGCTTGATCTGGAAGACTCGGTGACAATGGCCGAGAAGGACGCCGCACGCCTGCTGGTGTATAACGCACTGAAGACCATCGACTATGGTGATACCGAGATGGTGGTTCGTATCAACCCCCTGAACACTCCCTACGGAAAGAAGGACGTGGAGGCTGTGGTGAAAGCCGGCGTCGACGTCATCCGTATGCCGAAGACCGAAACCGCCGACGAGGTGCGCGAAGTGGAGGAAGAAATCCTGAAGTGGGAGACGGAGCTGGGCTGCGTGGGCCGCACGAAGATCATGGCTGCCATCGAGAGCGCTCTGGGCATCGTCAACGCCTACCCCATTGCAACAGCTTCGAAGCGCATGATGGGTATCGCACTCGGCGCCGAGGACTACTGCGCCAACCTGAAGACACAGCGCACACAGGGCGACAACCCCAACTTCGGCATTGAGTTGCTGCAGGCCCGCCAGATGATTGTCGTGGCTGCACGCGCTGCCGGCATCGACGCTCTGGACACTGTCTACTCGAATCTGAACGACATGGATACCTTCCGTAGGGAGGTGGAACTCATCAAGGCTCTGGGCTTCGACGGCAAGTCGATTATCAACCCGCGTCAGATTGAAATCATCAACGAGGTGTTTGCTCCGAAGGAGAAGGACATCGAGAAGGCTCTGAAGATTCTGGCCGCCATCAAGGAGGCTGAGGCCAAGGGCTCGGGCGTCATCGCCGTGAACGGCAAGATGGTCGACAAACCCGTCGTCATCCGCGCTCAACACACCATCGACCTGGCCATCGCCTCGGGCGTGCTGAAGAAGGAAGACATTCTTTAGTTAAAGGTTCAAAGTTCAAAGTTCAAGATTCAAAGATCAAGGTTCAATATTATGAATACACTGAAAGATCGCAAAGGACTGATTGAGGCTGTCGCACAAAGCATGGGCATGCCCGTCTATCAGGAAGAAGGTGGCTCGAAGGATATCACTCCTCGCACCGACATGCAACATAATAAGTCGAAACTCTGTACGCTCGAGGAGGCTATCCGCCGTAGCGGACTGAAGGACGGCATGACGATTTCGTTCCACCACCACTTCCGCGCCGGCGATAAGGTGGTGAATATGGTGGTCGACAAACTGGCTGAGATGGGGTTCAAGGACCTGCATCTTGCTGCATCGAGCCTGCAGGACGTTCACAAACCACTCATCGAGCACATCAAGAACGGTGTCATCACTCGCATCTCCACCAGTGGTCTGCGCGGCGACCTGGCAAAGGAAATCTCGCACGGCCTGATGAAGGAGCCGGTCATCTTCCGTTCGCATGGCGGCCGTGGCTCGGCCATCGCAAATGGCGACTTGCACATCGACGTCGCCTTCCTCGGCGCGTCGTCATCCGACTACTCGGGCAACGCCTGCGGCTACTCGCGCTCACAGAACGCGAAGTCCATCAGCGGCTCGCTGGGATATGCCAAGCCCGATGCTCAATATGCCGACAAGGTGGTGATTCTCACCGACGACCTCGTGCCTTATCCCAACACGCCGAACGCCATCTCGGAACACAACGTTGACTTCGTTGTGGAAGTCGACTCAGTGGGCGACTCGTCGAAGATTTCGTCGGGTGCCATCCGCGACACGAAGAACCCGCGCGACATCCTGCTCGCCAAGCAGGCTGCAAAGGTCATCGTCAACAGCGGCTACTTCCGTAACGGCTTCTCCATCCAGACGGGTTCGGGCGGCGCCTCGCTGGCTGCCGTGAAATATATCCGCGAGGAGATGATCAACCGCGGCATCAAGGCTTCGTTTGCCCTTGGCGGCATCACCGCTCACATGGTGAAGCTGCACGAGGAAGGACTCATCGAACGCCTCATCGACGTGCAGTCGTTCGACAAGGTGGCTGCAGAGTCCATCATGCGCGACCCGCTGCATAAGGGTGTCTCGGCTAACGAATATGCCTCTGCCGACGAGCCAGGTGCTGCCACGAAGTATCTCGACATCGTGATTCTTTCGGCTCTGGAGGTCGACGTGAACTTCAACGTGAACGTGCTCGTGGGTTCCGACGGTATCATCCGTGGTGCCATCGGCGGACATCCCGATACCGCTGCCGATGCAGCCCTGTCGATCATCGTTTGTCCGTTGCTGCGCGGTCGCATTCCTTGCATCGTCGACGAGGTGACAACGCTCATCACCCCGGGCTCCACCGTCGACGTCGTCGTCACGGAGTATGGCATCGCCGTCAACCCGCGTCGTCCGGAGATTGCACAGCGCCTGCAGGCTGCCGGTCTGAAGCTAGTGAAGCTCTATGAGCTGCGCGACAAGGCGAAGTCGATCATCGGCACTCCCGACCCGCTGCCCTTCGGCGACAAGGTCGTGGGCGTGGTGATGAACCGCGACGGCTCTGTCATGGACGTCATCAAGAATATTGTAGAGTAAACACAATATCTCTCTATGAAGATTTCGCTTGACCAACTCTTGGCAAGTCGCGATCAGCGATGGCACCGGCAACAGGAACTCCTCAGCGAGCATCCTGATGAAACGCTGCTATGTCTGACCGTTATCATGCCAGGGTCGGTGAAGCGAAATCGCCTTTCACTCGTGGTGGCTCATGCCGCCACCGAAGCGCTGCTGACAACATTTTTCGACCATCTCACTTGGATGGAGGAACGCGACCTCGAGACGGGTTTCGAAGCCTATGCCTTCACCAAGCTGCCATTGCTCGAAGCCAAGCGCATGGCCTGCCGCATCGAGGAAGAGCATCCGCTGGGACGACTCTTCGACATTGATGTCATCGACTCAACGGGCACTCCCGTCTCGCGCCAATCCATTGGTGCCGAGCCGCGTCGCTGCCTGCTCTGCGAGCGCGAGGCCCGCTACTGCATGCGCAACCACACCCATAGCCGTGAAGAACTGCAAGCCCGCATCGAGAAAATCGTAGACGAATATGTGCATGGTGGATTATGAAATCCATAGTGTTCCAATGTCGATGCCCCTTTGGCGTCGGAAGGTGGAACGGTTCCTCGAGACCAACCAGTTGCGGCTCGATGAGGTGGACTATTATGCCATCGTCACAGAACCCGACGGCGATGAAATCCTGGCTGGCGGAGGCTTGCAGGGCGATATCATCAAGTGCATCGCGGTGAGCGAACAGTTGCGCGATGCCCATCTTTCCAACCGACTCATTTCTCATCTCATTAGTGAGGCTGCCCAGCGCGGCCATCACTCAGTAAAGGTATTCACGAAGCCGCAAAACCGCCAGGTGTTCGAGAGCCTCGGCTTCCGCCTTGTCGGTGAGGCCCCCCTCGCCATCCTTATGGAGAACGGACATGGCATGGAGGATTATAAGAAATACTTGCAAGACATTTCTCTCTCCACTCTCCACTCTCCTCTCTCCACTAAGACTGGCGTCATCGTCATGAATGCCAACCCCTTCACGCTTGGCCACAAATATTTGATTAAAAAGGCTGCTGCAGAAGTTGACCACCTCTTCATCATTCCCGTGAAAGAGGAGCGCTCACTCTTCCCTTACGCTGAGCGCAAGGCGATGATTGAGCAGTCACTCTCAACTCTCAACTCTCCGCTCTCAACTAAAAACGGGGCTGTCCTTTCCGGCAGCGACTACGCCATCTCTGCCGCTACCTTCCCCACCTACTTCCTGAAGCAACTCAGCGATGCCGCCGACACGCAGATGCTGCTCGACATCGACATCTTCTGCCGACACATCGCACCTGCATTGGGAGCTACGGTTCGCTTTGTGGGTTCAGAGCCCACCGATGCGCTCACTCGCCGCTACAACGAGCTATTGGCCGAACAACTGCCTAAGCACGGCTTGCGTTTGAAAGAGATTCCCCGATTACAAACAGAACAAACACCCATTAGTGCCACCACGGTGCGCAGCCTGATGGCTCAAGGAATGTTTGTCGAGGCAACCAAGCTCGTCCCACCGACCACCATCCCCTATCTCCTTGCTCATCTGGCCTGCGATGCCTTGCAACAGGAACTCGACACCACACCTAAACCCGGCCTCGTCGACCAGCACGACAGCGGAGCCCACGCCGATATGGACTACCGCTTGATGCAACGCAGCATTCATGCCCTGCGACCCTACTTTGTGCAACTCGCCCAAGTCGCTCAGCAAGGACCACTCACCCACCCCGTCATCTCCGCCATCGGCATCGAGGCAGAACGCGCCATGCTCGCTGCAACCGGTGGTGTGAACACGCATCGCGGAGCCCTCTTCTCAATGGGACTGGCCATTGTGGCAGCAGGCAGTTCTCTTTCAGAACACTCTGAATACTCTGAACACTCGGAATACTCAGAATATTCTGAATACTCTGAACACTCCGATGATTCAGAACACTCCGAACGCCCCACCCTCTCCTCCCTCCAGTCGGCCATTGCGCAACTTGCCCAAACCTTCCCCGACACACAAGGCACGCACGGCAGCCGTGCTGTCAGTCAGTATCAGGCGAAGGGAGCGCTGGCAATGGCACGCGAAGGCTACGAACAACTCTTCAGCGACTGGCTGCCTTTCCTGCGCAACCTCAAGCAGCAGGGCGACCCATACGCTCACCACAAGACGCTGCTACGCATCATGAGTCAGCTCGACGACACGAACATCCTGCATCGCTGCGGAGCCGAGGTGGCCAGCCGAGTGAAGGCAGAAGCTGCCGACATGCTCGCTCATTTCAGCACGGATGCCCTCGACGACATGAATCGCCGCTACTCTGCCGAGAACATCTCGCCGGGCGGCAGTGCCGATATGCTAGCACTAACAATCTTTACGAATGCAATAATGACTCGATAATTACGTTATTATATAACGTTATATCGGAATAACGAAGACCAACAATATCAAATTCACTAAATCCTATAACAAAAAACATTATGGTAGAACTAATCAAACACGGAGTTTACCTCCTGAATGGAAAAGAAATCGTTGCCGAGGGTGCTGGCCTGCCCACTCCCGACGAGGCACGTGAAGAAACCATTACCTACGGCATTCTGCGCGCACACGACGTAGACGGCTCAAAAGGAAAGAAGATGCGCATCCGCTTCGACGCCATGGCATCTCACGACATCACCTATGTGGGTATCATCCAGACAGCCCGCGCCAGCGGCTTGGAGAAATTCCCCATTCCCTATGCCATGACCAACTGCCACAACTCGCTCTGCGCTGTTGGCGGCACCATCAACGAAGACGACCACGTGTTCGGCCTGTCGGCTGCAAAGAAATACGGTGGCATCTACGTTCCTGCCAACCAGGCCGTCATCCACCAGTATGTGCGTGAGCAGATGGCGAAGTGCGGCAACATGATTCTCGGTTCCGACTCTCACACCCGCTACGGCTCGCTCGGTAACATGGGCGTCGGCGAAGGCGGTGGCGAACTCGTAAAACAGCTGCTGAAGAACACTTGGGACATCAACGCTCCTGAGGTGGTACTCGTATGGCTCGAGGGTGCTCCGAAGAAGGGCGTAGGTCCTCACGACGTTGCTATCTCGCTCGTGAAGGCCACCTTCGAGAGTGGCTTCGTAAAGAACAAGGTGCTGGAGTTTGCCGGCCCTGGCGTGAAGAACCTGCCCATCGACTTCCGTAATGGCATCGATATCATGACCACTGAGACCACCTGCCTCAGCTCTATCTGGGTGACCGACGACGAGGTGCGTCATCACTATGAAATCCACAAGCGTCCTGAGGACTTCAAGGAGCTGCAGCCGGGCAAGGTTGCTTACTACGATGCTATGATTCGCATCGACCTCTCCACTCAGGAGTCTATGATCGCTCTGCCGTTCCACCCGTCAAACGCCGTGACCATCCACGAGCTGCAGGCCGACCCCGTTGGCATCCTGAAGCGCATCGAGGAAGACGCCCAGAAGCGTTTCGGCTCGAAGGTCGACGTGCATCTCGTCGACAAGGTGCGCGATGGTAAGGTATATGCCGACCAAGGCATCATCGCAGGTTGCTCAGGTGGTACCTACGACAACCTCGCTGCTGCCGCTGCCATCCTGAAGGACAAGACCATCGGCAACGACTACTTCACGATGTCGGCTTATCCGCAGTCGACGCCCGTCTATCTGGCTACCACACGCAATCACATCGCCGAGGAACTGCTTGAGGCAGGTGTGGTCATCAAGCCTGCCTTCTGCGGACCGTGCTTTGGTGCCGGCGACGTGCCTGCTAACAACGGCCTCAGCATCCGTCACACCACACGTAACTTCCCCAACCGCGAAGGTTCGAAGCCCGGTCAGGGTCAGCTCTCGCTGGTGGCCCTGATGGACGCCCGCTCCATCGCTGCCACAGCTGCCAACGGTGGTGTCATCACCGCTGCTACCGATATTGACTTCGAGGACAACCACGCCCGCTACGAGTACGACGCAAAGATCTATGAGCGCCGCCTCTACTATGGCTTCGGTCATGAAGACCTCTCCACCGAGCTGCGCTACGGTCCGAACATCAAGGACTGGCCACGCATGTATCCCATGCAGGAGAACATGCTCGTCGAGCTGGCTGCCGTCATCCACGACCCTGTCACCACCACCGATGAGCTCATCCCCTCGGGCGAGACCTCGTCGTATCGTTCCAACCCACTGAAGCTCTCTGAGTTTGCCCTGAGCCGCCGCGTGCCTGAGTACGTAGGTCTGAGCAAGTGCATCCAGCAGCAGGATCTCGACCGCCGCGAAGGCAAGGTCAGCGAGAACCTCGCCGAGGCACTTGCCGCCGTTGGTGCCAAGGCTGAGAACACCTCGTTTGGCTCATGTGTCTTCGCCAACAAGCCCGGCGACGGCTCTGCCCGTGAGCAGGCTGCATCGTGCCAGAAGGTGCTCGGTGGCGACTGCAACATCTGCTACGAGTATGCAACGAAGCGCTATCGTTCGAACTGCATCAACTGGGGTATCGTGCCCTTCACGATTGCTCCCGACGTGCCCTTCGACTACGAGCCTGGCGACAAGGTCTTTATACCCGGCATCCGCGAGGCCATCCTCGGTGGCAAGGAAGAGATTGATGCACAGGTAATCACCAAGGCTGGTGTGAAGCCCATCCACCTCTTCTTCCAGAACCTCACCGCCGACGAGCGCCAAATCCTCGCCGACGGCTGCCTGATGAACTATTATAAGAATAAGAAGTAAAGAGCCCCACCCCAACCCTCCCCGACTGGGGAGGGGGACGGGAGTTTCGAATGCCCTTACGGGCAGAAATTTTACAAAATCTCTTTCAAAATTTTACAAAATGGATCTCATAGCAGAACATAACAAGAAGTATGAGTTCTTCCGTAATATAACGGGAGTCGCTATGAAGATTCATAGTAACTACAGGCCTGGCTTATTGGAATCTGCATACGAAGCTGCCATGAAGTATCTCTTAGAGCTTCAAGGGTTCAAGGTTGAAAGGCAGAAGCTCCTTCCTATCTATTGGGAGAACATACAGCTGGATCAAACCTATCGCATGGATTTGGTCATCAATGACCAGATAATCATTGAACTGAAAGCTGTATCCCATGTAGAAACGCCACATCGTCGACAACTTTGGAATTACATGAACCTAACTCATCTTCCATATGGAATGCTTATCAATTTCGGAGCAGACAGCCTCTATTCTGAATGGTACGAGAGAGACCCTTTGACGGGCTCCATCGAAAAAATAAGACTTCTATAATTTTGTAAGATTTTGAAAAAGATTTTGTAAAATTTCTCGCGAAGCGATAAACATACAACTACAATAAACTAAGTAAAAATGAAAGAGAAAATCCAAATGACCACTCCGCTGGTCGAGATGGATGGCGACGAGATGACTCGCATCCTGTGGAAAATGATTAAGGACGAACTGATTCTGCCGTTCGTCGATTTGAAAACTGAGTACTTCGACCTCGGACTGGTGAAGCGCGATGAGACCCGCGACCAGATCACCGTTGAGTCGGCCGAAGCCACGAAGCGCCTGGGCGTTGCCGTGAAGTGTGCCACCATCACCCCGAATGCCAAGCGCATGACGGAGTACAACCTGCACGAGATGTGGAAGTCGCCTAACGGAACGATTCGTTCGATTCTCGATGGCACCGTGTTCCGCACACCGATTACCATTCCGAGCATCAAGCCGGCTGTGAAGAACTGGGAGAAGCCCATCACCATCGCCCGTCATGCCTATGGCGACGTCTACAAGAGCGTCGAGCTGCGTGTCGACGAGCCGGGCGTGGCCAAGCTCGTATTCGACGGCGAGAGCGGCAAGCATGAAGAGGTGGTGATTCAGAACTTCAAGGGCGCTGGTGTGCTGCAGGGCATGCACAACCTCGACAAGAGCATCCGCTCGTTCGCTCACTCTTGCTTCAAGTTCGCTCTGGACATGAACGAGAGCCTGTGGTTCTCCACGAAGGACACCATCTCGAAGAAGTACGACGCACAGTTTCGCATCATCTTCGACGAGGTGTTCCAGGAGTACAAGGATGAGTTCGAGAAGCGCGGTCTGGAATATTTCTACACCCTCATCGACGACGCCGTTGCTCGCGTCATCCGTTCGAAGGGCGGCTTCATCTGGGCTTGCAAGAACTACGATGGCGACGTGATGTCGGATATGGTCTCGACAGCCTTCGGTTCGCTCGCCATGATGACCTCCGTGCTCGTCAGCCCCGAGGGCAACTACGAGTATGAGGCTGCTCACGGCACCGTCACCCGCCACTACTACAAGTACCTGCAGGGCGAAGAGACGTCGACCAACCCGATGGCCACCATCTTCGCTTGGAGCGGTGCACTGCGTAAGCGTGGTGAGAAGGACGGCCTGAAGGACCTCATGAACTTCGGCGACCAGCTCGAGGCTGCCTGCTTCGACACGCTGAACGAAGGCATCTGCACGAAGGACCTCGTAAACCTCATGGAAGGCATCGAGCCGAAGTGCGTGAACTCCGCCGGCTTCATCGCTGCCATCCGCGAGCGTTTGGAGAAGCGTCTCGCCTAACTTCCTATCATAGGGGATGTGTCCTGTGGTCCCCTCCTCCTGGGAGGAGGGGTACGGGGTGGTAGAGAAAAATACGGTCATAACCTATTACAAATCAAATATTTAGGTAAAAAGTCAAACCTTATTTGTCGCTACCACCCCTGACCCCTCCTTCCCGAAGGAGGGGACTACAAAACGACTCCTTTCTTCATTTTGACACATCCACCTTTTTATTGCTGTTTCACAACACTCCCCCAAAACGACAACACTTACATTACTCAACTATGACCCGACAATTCTCCTCCCTTCTTCTCATCCTCCTCTTCATATTTCCCTCGTTTGCAGGAAACGAAATTTCTGCACAGATGCTCGTGGGCTCCTACAACATCCGCTATCAAAACAAGGAAGACAACGAGCGCGGCAACAGTTGGAAACAGCGATGCCCAGTCATCTGCGACCAGGTGAACTTCCTCGCTCCCGACATCTTCGGTGCACAGGAAGTGCTCCACCCACAGCTCCTCGACCTCCTGCAGGGCCTCGATGGCTACGACTATATCGGTGTGGGCCGTGACGATGGAAAGACCGAAGGCGAATATGCCGCCATCTTCTATAAGAAAGACCACATCCGACTCCTCGACAACGGCAACTTTTGGCTCAGCGAGACCCCCGAGAAGCCGGGCCTCGGCTGGGATGCCGCCTGCATCCGCATCTGCACTTGGGGAAAGTTCAAGAACATGAAGACGAAGAAGAAATTCTTTTTCTTCAACCTCCACATGGATCACGTCGGCACTACGGCACGCCGCGAAGCAGCGAAGCTCGTCGTACAGCGCATTCGCGAAATCGCCAAGGGAGCACCCGTCATCCTCACCGGTGACTTCAACGTCGACCAAACCAACGAAATCTACCGCATCTTCACGGAGTCGGGAATCCTGAAAGACAGCTATCTCACCACGCGACTGCGGTTTGCCAAGACCGGCACCTTCAACAGCTTCAAGCCCGACCTCTACACCACATCACGCATCGACCACGTCTTCGTATCGCCACAAACCCGCGTTGATGCCTACGGACTCCTCACCGATGCCTATTGGACCCCCGACAGCACGTCAGTGGATAAGGAGAAAGCGTCAGATGCCCCGCAGGAGATCTCCTTCAGCCGCTACCAGCGCCGCCTCCCCTCCGACCACTATCCGGTGTTTGTGAGGATCAAGTAGGAACCCACGCGTATGGGCAGACCCCTCAAGTCTGCCCGCACAATTACGAATCCCATGGTTCACAAACGAAACGAGGGTGTGTCAAAATGAAATAATGGATGAAAAGATGTCGGCCTGCTGTCTTTTCATCCATTATTCTTTTTTGACACCCTCCTACTACTTATGGTTAGGCAGCAACCATCTCTTCCCCTAACTTATGAATATGGTCAAGTATCTCTTGCTCACGTTCTTTTGATGGTTTCTTGAAGCCATTGATGTAGTTTCGTAGCAATGTGGGATTCATTCCCATTGAGCGTGCAAACTCTGCCACATTGATTTCCTTATGGGTAAGAAAAAAACGTTGTATGCTGCTCGGTTCAGCATCCTCATACCCAAAACTCTCGAAGCTGACATCTTCATCCAAATCTCGCCAATGAATGCCGCTTAAACCAAATGTGTAGTTACTGCGTTCTTCTTCATTGGCATGTCGTAGCCTCGAATACCAGAGTAATGATTGTTTATACTCTTTTCCCTCTTCGTCTCTGCCATAAATATAATCGGCATCAAACCAAATCTCCTTAATCTTCATAAGCGTTCCCCCTTATTTCTCAAAATGTTCTTTCCAGCGTTTAATGATAATATCCGCATTCTCGTCTATTACCTTTTTTATCTTTTTATAGTCATTCGCTTTGATTCCCACCTTTTCAGACAATTCAAACTCAGCGCCATTCCAAGTGAACTTAGCCATACCTCCATTGCCCTCCACATGTACATGAAGTGGTTCGTGTTCTTTACTATAAAAGAAGAACGAAAAGCCATAAAACCTAAATATCTCAGGCATAAAATCTTTGCTTTATTACTCTTACGCTGCAAATATAGGAATTATTTTCGATACCCACAAGCTTTTTAGTCTTTTTATTTCTTCCTCTCTCCATCATTAACCAACATTAACTTGCGTATGGCTCGGCGACGTAGGAGACGCTTTCTTTTTCCATTTCATTACTAAAGCGACCCGTTTCGTATGTGATCCATGGGATTCGTGATTATTCGGGCAGACACGGGGGTCTGCCCCTACGGTTGGATGTGGACAACGCTGGCGCGCGACTCCCCTCCCTTACGGGAGGGGTTGGGGGTGGGTCTCTACGGGAGGGGCTAGGGGGAGGGTCTTTTGTTTATTTATGCGTCATGATATCAAGGATCATGCGATCGGTTTGGCACATGGCCTCAGCACCAATACTGGTGAGGTTGTGAATGGTCTTGTCGACACAGTCGTCGACGATGCCTTCTGCCGACGTCACGCACTTCCCTTCCATCGAGAGAACGGCGGAAAGAACGGCTGTCGACACACCCGACACAATCTTCAGCGAGCACGAAGGCTTCGCACCGTCGCAGAGCATGCCTGTGAGGTTGGCAATCATGTTTTTCACCGAGCGGCAGACGCGCTCGTAGTCGCCACCCATCAGATAGGTGATGCCCACGCTGGAGCCGATGCCTGCCACCACACATCCACAAAGCGCCGACAGACGGCCAAGGCTCTGCTTGATATAGATGGCGGTGAGGTGCGAGAGCGTGAGCGCACGGATGAGCTCCTCCTCGGTGTTCTCGTTCTCCTCGGCATAGACGGCAACGGGATTCGTGGCGCAGATGCCTTGGTTACCCGAGCCAGAGTTCGACATCACGGGAATCATCGCTCCACCCATGCGTGCATCGCAGGCGGCGGCGGTCTTCGCGATGACATGCGAGAAGATGCTATCGCCGAAGATGCCCTTTGCCAGCGGGCGGTCGATGGTCTTTCCGAGGTTATGGCCGTAGTTATGTCGCAGGGCCTCACGTGCTGCCGCCATATTCAGTTCCCTTGTCTGCAGAATGAACCGCAACTCCTCCACCGGCGTTTCCGTAGCGAAGTCGTAGACGAGGCGTAGAGTAAGAGACCCACCCTCCTGCCCCTCCCTGTGAGGGAGGGGAGTAATATCCTTTTCTGCATGGACTCCATCGTCTCCTTGAGAGTAATCACTCCCATCCCTCACAGGGAGGGGCTGGGGGGTGGGTCTGCCGGGGGATTCCCTGAAGTGCGTATGACTCCCCTCGATGATTGCCGTCTCGCTACGTCCGTCGGCCTCGCAGGTGATCTCGATATACAGCAGGTCGCAGCAGTTTGCCTTCACACCGATGTTGATGCGGTTTTCGGCGATGAAGCGCTTACCTTCCTCCAGTGCTGCGGGTGTGAGGTCCTTCAGCACTTCCAACTGGTATTCCGACTTACCGATGAGGGCGCCCAAAGCAATGGCGATGGGCAAACCAATCATCCCCGTGCCGGGAATGCCAACGCCCATGGCGTTTTTCAAGATATTGCCCGATAGCTGGGCAGTGATTTTCTCGGGTCGACAGCCCAGCAGCTCCGTGGCACGGGCCGTACACAGCGCCACTGCCATCGGCTCGGTACAACCGATGGCCGGCACCACTTCTTGTTGAATCAGGCTGATTAATGCCTTTTTTTGTTGGTTTGTTATCATGGCTTTAGCCCGCAGCGCGCGGGTAGGGGATCTTGTTTTAGCCCCCTAACATAGGGGGTTGGGGGTCTTGTGATACATTTATGCTAATGAACTCTGTTATCTGTTAAAATTTTAAGGGGGTTTGCCTAAGGGATTGCGAGGCAATGGGGGAGATTACTCAAGACCCCCAACCCCCTATTTTAGGGGGCTCTACCCCTATTTTAGGGGGCTAGCGGGGTCTTGGCATATCTAACCCGCCAATCCCTACTGTTTATAAGTGCATTTATCTTTTCCACAACGCTTTCAACGTTGTTTTCAATCTCTTCGTTTCTAAACCTTATCACGGTAATTCCCTCCTGCTCAAGAAACTCCGTTCTTTCACTATCGTGCTCTTTTGCCTCAGGGGAGTCATGTACTTCGCCATCCACCTCTATGCATAGTCGTATGGTTGGACAATAGAAATCAAGAACATACGGGCCATATCCATGTTGTCGGCGGAATTTCAGCCCTAACACCTGCCTTTTCTGAAGACGTCTCCAAAGGATGTTTTCGTAAGGAGTCGATTCTCGGCGCAGTTGCTGTCTCAGCTCTTTGTTATAAGGTTCGTTAGAGAAGTGCATGGTTTTTGCCCTCTAAATGAGGAGGTTGGGGGTCTTGACATACAGAACCCACCAAACCCTTTTATTTATTACACATTTTCAGATTCTTGCTCGACACATAGGGGTGTTTTTGGACCCAAGACGTTCAGGCACATGGGTTTCAGACCCCCAACCCCCTATTTTAGGGGGCTCTGAAGGTACTCCAGGAACGCAGGCACGTCTTCCTTATAGGAATAGGAGCCGGTGAGCGGATTGCCATCGGCATCGACGATGACGTAGAACGGCTGGGCGTTGGCACCGAACTTATGGCTCTGCAGATAGCTCCACTTCGCTCCGACGGTGCGCAGCGTGTGGGTTTCTCCATTCTCGTCGGTGACCTCCATCGGCTCGGCGAGCGGCGTCTTGTCATCCACGAACAACGAGACGAGCACGTAGTCGTGACGCAGCTTGTCGGCTACGCGTGGGTCGGTCCACACGGCTGCTTCCATCTTTCGGCAGTTCACGCAGCCGAAGCCAGTGAAGTCGATGAACACCGGCTTGCCTTCGGCCTTGGCAGCTGCCATTGCCTGCTCATAGTCGGTGAAGCGAGCCTCCACGGTCTTCGTGTTCAGGTTGAAGTCCTGCGTGTTGATGGGCGGTGCAAAAGCACTCACTGCCTTACACGGAGCACCCCACAGACCGGGAATCATATAGATGGCGAAGGCAAACGAGATGAGTCCACCCATGATGCAGAGCACGGGCATGGGCTTGCGGATGTCACCGCCAATCTCGTCTTCCTGGAACTTCAGCCAACCCACGAGGTATGCACCGAGCAGACCGAAGATGACAATCCACAGCGACAGGAATACCTCACGGTCGCACAGATGCCAGCCGTAGGCGAGGTCGGCGACGGAGAAGAACTTCAGCGCGAAGGCGAGTTCGATGAATCCCAGCACAATCTTAATAGTGGTCATCCACGAACCCGACTTCGGAGCCTGCTTCAGCCACGACGGGAACATAGCAAACAGCGTGAACGGCAAGGCCAGCGCCAGCGCAAAGCCAAACATGCCGAGTGCCGGAGCCACCCAGTTGCCGCTGGTCGTCGTCTCCACGAGCAGCAGTCCTATGATCGGTGCCGTGCAGGAGAAGCTCACCAGCACCAGCGTGAACGCCATGAGGAAGATGGAGAGCAGACCACTGGTGTTCGAAGCCTTTGTGTCGACAGCGTTTGCCCAGCGGTCGGGCAGTTTAATTTCAAACCATCCGAAGAACGACAGGGCGAACACCACCAGCAACAGGAACAGGAAGATGTTGAACACCGCATTCGTCGACAGGGCATTTAGCGTGTCGCTGCCGAAGCAAGCCGTGACGAGCAGTCCCAGTGCCAGATAGATCACAATGATCGACAAGCCATATGTAACGGCATCCTTGATGCCTTTCTTCTTATCCGTCTTCGCACGCTTCAGGAAGAAGCTCACCGTCATCGGGATGATGGGCCAGATGCAGGGCATGGCCACGGCGAGCAGTCCGCCCACGAAGCCCATGAGCAGGATGTACCACAGCGAATGGTTGGCAATGCTGTCGCCGCTGCCCATAGCACGCAGCTCCTGAATGACCGGTCGCCAGAGACCCTCTGAGTTGAGAGGTTGAGAAGTTGAGGCATTGAGCGTTGTATCCACCGCAGCCGAGTCGGCCTGAACAGCGGCAGCATCCTCGGCACCATCGGCCTTCTCCTTTTCCTCTGCAGAAGCTTCAGCTGGAACGTTCTCCCCTCCTTCGGAGGGGCTGGGGGAGGTTTCCACCGCTGGGCTCTTACCGCTCTTCTTCAGCACAACCTCGCCCGGCGGCATGCACATCTCGTCATTGCACGCACCCCACTCCAGGTAGGCATCGATGTCGTATTGAGGCTTCGTGAACTTCACCTTCTGCACAAACTGCACGGCATTCTCGAAGTAGCGCAGCTTCATGCCGAACATCTCGTCGTACTGCGAGATTTCCTTGCCCTTCGGAGTGAGCTTTCCCACCAGCTCCACACCATCCTTCTTGTTGACGTGCAGCGAAGCCTCGATGGGACCATCCTGACCGAGGTTTGTAGAGTAGACGTGCCAGCCGGGATCAATGGTGGCGCTGAAGATCATCTCAGCCTCAGGACCGGAGCCCGTCTTCAGTTCAGACTTGAATTTCACGGGGTCTTGCATCTGTGCCTGTACGGCAAAGAAGACCATCAGAAGAAAACTAATTGCAGTTAGCCGTTTCATGTTATTTGTCTTTGGTTTTTGAGTTCTTTTATATATAACGTACAAACATGCCACAAAGGTACAAATAAGTGAGAGAAAAGCAAAAAAAAACTCAAGTTTTTGTTTTCTTTTCCGAACGAAAGTACCTTCGGCGATAGCCAAAGGTACAAAAAAAATGGTTAAAAATACAAAAAGACACGGTTTCTTTTTCGTCTGAGAAAAGAAATGTGTTGATTTGGGGAAGTGAGAACGGCTGTCAAGCGAAATGTCCCCGACGATGAAGACACCGCCAGGGACATTGATATATAATGAGAGATCTATGGTTTCAATGGTTAGTCGTTGAGAGATTGATGGTTTCTACAATTAGTTAGCGAAGAGCTCGTCGAGGAATGTGTAGAAGGCCGGATCTTCGCCAACAATGGTCTTGACAATCTTGCCATCAGGACCTATGATGATCTTCGTGGGGAAGCCCTGCACACCATATTCGCTCAGCACCTTGCTATCACGAGGATTGTAGACGTGCAGCCAAGGCAGCTTCTCGTCGTTGACAGCCTTGCGCCACTTCTCTTCCGTATCGTTACAGTCGACGCCGAGAATCTCGAACTTTCCTGCATACTTCTTGTAGTACTCCTTCATCTCAGGGAAGCCCTTGATACACCAACCGCACCATGACCCCCAGAAGTCAAGAATGACATACTTGCCACGCAGCGACGACAGCGAGAGCGGCTGCCCCTTCAGGTCGTTCAGCGTGAAGTCGGGAGCCTCGCGACCAGCAGCCTGCAGTTTCGCAGCCTCTGCCTCACGCTTGGCATACGCTTCGGCTTTGTCGATGGGTGCCTGATAGAGGGGCTTGCAGCGGCCATCGCGCACAGCAGGCGCGAGGAGTTCAGCAGCAGCCTTCATCTGCTCGAGGTCGGGCTGCAGTTGTGCAATAAGTGCTGCCGAAGCCTCTTCGTTGGCATGCGCCTTGATGTAGTCGGTGATGGCACGTGTGTAAGCCTCAGCGAGAGGAGCCTGTCCGGCCTGATAGAAGTTCATGACGGAGTCTTGCGACACACCTTTTTGCAACATGTCCTGACATTTCTGCTGGAATTCCTGCATGGGCTTTTGAGTTTCCTCGATCATCAAGTCGGCAGCATGATATTGTGCATAGAACTTCGAACCGCCGATGTCGTATCGACTCTTGTCGGCCTGTGTGATGACTACTTCTTCGCCCGGAACGGCGGGAATCAGATAATAGCTGGCTTCGCGGTCGCCACGCAGGATGCCTGGTTCGGCAATGGTGAGCGTGGTGACTTGTGGCACTTCAACATAGAAGTCGAAGACACCCTGCTTACCCGTGAACGTGAGTTGCTGGTCGCGGCTGCCGTCGGCAATGACGATGAGAGAATCGCCTACGCCCTTGCAGTCCATCTTCACATGCAGCTTGCCATTGTCGGCAAAGCAGCCACAAGTCAGAGTTGTCAGTATAAAACTAAAAATAATCTTTTTCATCGCGATTTTATTTTTTGGGGGGTTAGAATGCTTTTTAAACGATGAGCACGTGCAAAGAGAGAGTTACTTCAACAAGGTTTCGAGTCGCTCGTCGAGTTTAGCTTCTTCCTCTTCGCTGATCTTGCAGACAATCTTACCCTCGCGGTCGATGAGGAACTTCGTGGGTAGATAGTGGATGGCATACTTGTCGGAGATGTCGTTGGTCTTGTCCATGCCGGCAAGTCCTTTCGAGCGGTCCCATTTCAGACCACGCAGCACATGGTGGAAGCCCTCGCCGGTGAGTTGGTCTTTCTTCATTCCGTGGAAAATACGTATTACTCGACTTCTGGGGTTCTTGGTGTACATGGTGCAAGGAAGGATTCCCGAAAATGCGTAAGCAATATAAGAAATATGCCGGTAAATTCGAGATTATAGGTATCAGTTGCCGTGATACAGATAAAGACTGGCGGCTGACAATAAAGAGTTATCGTTTGAACTGGAAGCATGTCTTCTGTCCCAACAACAGTGATGTTTTGGAAAAATACGGTATTCTTGGCTTCCCCACAAAGATCCTCATCAATCCAGAAGGTAAGATCGTAAAGTCGTTTGTGGGTGAGGATCCCCTATACTACTCGTTTATCGAAGCATTCTTCGGGGAGTAGGGCAGGGTTCATCTCAGCCTTGGGTACCGGGCTGGCACAAAAGTCAACACTTATCTTTCTCTATCATTTTCCCACGCAGAATGTGACAAGGTAATTTTGTAAACCAGCCCGTCACATTCTGCGTGGGAAAGTAGATTTTGCAAAAGAAAGTGCTAATCATAAGTGAGCGTGTAAAATAGGGATGTAAAACCGCTTACTTCAAATAATTTTCCGTATATTTGCAGCTGATAATGCTACACGTTCAGAAACAAAGAAACTTATGCTCAGCAAGAAAATCAAACTGAGCATAAGAATACTTTTTCTTTTATTCAAAAACTTTATTTCAGCAACTCAGCCATTTTGTCAAGCAAATCCTGGCCACGCAGGTTCTTGGCAACAATCTTTCCTTGCTGGTCGATGAGCACATTGGCGGGAATGGCCTTGACATTGTAGAGGGCGGCACCCTCGCAAGCCCATCCCTTGATGTCGCTCATCTGCGGCCACGGCATCTTCAGCTGGTCGATGGCCTTCACCCATGCCGGTTTGTTATTGTCGAGCGACACACCTACCACCTCGAAGCCTTTTGCATGATACAGGTCGTATGCCTTCACTACGGTAGGCATCTCCGCACGGCAAGGACCGCACCATGAGGCCCAGAAGTCAACGAGCGTGTATTTGTTCTTGCCGACATAGTCGGAGATGCTAATCACCTTTCCGTTTGGATCAGGCATGCTGAAGTCGGTATACATTGCGCCAACACCCGTTGCAGCCTCGGCCTTACGTTCCTTCATAAGCGTCTTATATACAAAATATTGGTTCTTCTGTTGTCCGAAGAGGTCTAATACTTGCTCCTGTTCCTCCTTGGAGAACTCTTTCAAGACACCCTGCAACAGATAATCGGCAACGGGTGTGCCCACATGTTGCAACATGAAACGCTTGGTGTAGTTCGTACGATCAGCGGAATAGGTACTTACCACCAAGCGCTCCTTAATCTTGTCTTTCTCTGCTACGGTCGTATCGAGACAAACGGCCCAATCATGAGCCATACGGTCTTCGAACACCTTGGCACCTTCCTCGTACTCATCCCACAGACGGGCGCTGGGTCCGCCCACGACGATGTTTTTCTTCTCGTCTTTAAACATCTGCACGTTGATGGGCGCATTCTCCAGCAAGATGGCAGCCGTGCAAATGGCATCACCCTTGTGTATGGCGAGCAGATAGCGGTGGGCGCAGCCGTCAAAATTACCGGTAAACTCGAACTTTCCCTTCTTCACAATAGCCGTATCAATGGGCACCATCGCAAAGAAGCCCTGCATCTCGCAAAGGAAAATGGTATCACCTTTCTCTGTTCCCTCTGCCGTACCGGTAATCGTATAACCGTTCTGGGCAGAAACACTAGTCAGCAGCATGGCTGCAACAATAGTCAATAATAGTTTTTTCATCGTCTTTATTTTTTGTTTGTTGCAATTCCGTTTAGGTACTCACGCACATCAGAAGGATGTTCGGGCGAGGTAATGACCTTGCCGTCGGGAGCCACAAGCAGATAGTAAGGCACACCGTTGCCCACCTGATATTTGTCGAAGAGGTCCTGATAGCCTTGCTTGGTGGTGATATACTGCGGCCAAGGCTCGGGATGTTTCTCCATCGCCTTGCGCCAGGCGGCATCTTTCGTGTCGATGGACACACCAATCACACAGAAGATGTCATTGAAGTCCTTGGCTATCTCTGCCACTTCGGGCATGGCATGCAGACACATGCCGCACCACGAGGCCCAGAAGTCAATCAGCACATATTTGCCACGAGGCACCACACCCG
>Ga0256404_1000600_pt1 | contig 93583 bp, 89 predicted proteins | sample RumenRJG_01DNA_FD_185990 | JGI IMG/M metagenome (GOLD analysis project Ga0256404, IMG submission 185990) | Bovine rumen microbial communities from Lethbridge, Alberta, Canada - RJG_01 | ecosystem: Host-associated > Mammals > Digestive system > Stomach > Rumen | place: Canada: Alberta | collected... | reverse complement strand
CTGTATCCGGATGAAACGATGCGAGAAACTGCATCGCGTCCCGATACGCATCGGTCGTCTTCTGAATTTTCTTTTCCTCTCCATGGCCGATCTCCGGAAGGATGATCGGCGGATGTGGCACCATCACTGCTGCTAAAACACCCATATTTCTGCTCCAATTTATTCACAAAAGATAAGTCATTCGGAACAATTAGCGCCATTGTCGGTTAACAGTAAAGTTCCTATGGCTTGAACTGTATCAGCAATTTCCGGTATAAACATAATGCAATTTTCGACGCGCTACATCTGCGAGATGATAGACCAAGCCAACATCTGTCGCTTCGCGATCCGTCATATGATAGCGTGGGAAGAATCGGGAGATATGCAGTGGAATGTCGGCACCGGACTGCCCGCCGTAAATCTTGGAAAGCCCCACGATAAAGTCTGTGATTTCCTCTATCTCCGAATCCGTATCATTTTCTCCGGGCACGATCAGTGTCGTCAGCTCGACGTGGCAATGCTGCACGGCCTCCCGAATAAAGGCTTCGGTTTCCTGCAGATTCCCGTGAAGTGTTTCACTGTAATACGACGGCCGGATGCCCTTCAGGTCGATGTTCATCGCATCGATGTACGGAAGGATTTCACGAAGAACCGGAAGCGAAGCTGTGCCGTTCGTGACGAGAACATTGAGCAGTCCCATCGCATGACTCCGGGCAGAAACGTCACGGATGTATTCCCGCGAAATCAGAGGTTCATTATACGTAAACGCGATGCCAATGTTGCCTTCCTCGACGCTGAGTGACGCTGCGAGGGATACGAGGGCATCAGGAGACACGAAACGGCAGCCGGGAAGCTTCAGCGGAAGAAGCTGAAAGCGGCTGTCACCCTCTTCATAATCAAATATGCCATGAGAGCTGGCACGTTCGGCAGACTGGCTGCTATACAGTTCGGACGGATGCACAATCGTATGGCTTTTTTCTAAAACACTAAAGGCCTCGTCTGCAGCCTTAGTTGGATCATACATGGAGATGTCAGAATTCTGGCAGAAGGGACAGCGGAGATTGCAGCCGAAGGAACCGTATGACAGAATCTTCGAGCCCGGGTGAAAACGATGCAGCGGTTTTTTCTCAATCGGATCCAGGGCGAGCGATGTAGCCTGGCCGTAGTTCACCGGGATAATCTCACCATGCGTATTACGACGGGCATGGCAGAAGCCGGTCTGTCCTTCCTTTAAGACACACCTGTGAAAACACACATTACAGGTCGCTGCCGTATTTTCTTTTTTTAAAGTCGCTTCTTCACTCATCATAACCCCTTTCTTACCCTTTCCCTATCATACTATCATTTTCATGAATCGTGGTAATTTTGTTTGTTTTTCGATATACTTGGAAACAGTTCGATGGGACTTTGAAAATCCGTCCCCATTGACACACGGAGTGCATGAGCGCACGAATATAATTTTCTAAGAAGGACAGAATCATGCCGGAAAAGAAGGCGCCGAAAAATAAAACGATCGATATCACAGTCGAAGAGGGAAGATCATATCTCGAGCGCTGTATCTGCTTTAATCTGCAGCGAATGAGAGATGAGGCTCCGAGAGATTTGCATGAATCTAAGAGAGATGATCCTTTATCGAGTAATCTACAGTTAAATCTAGAGATATCATCGCCATCAAAAATTGATATCGCGATGCTGCAGGACAGATTGATCTGTGGAGACAGCTTTTCTGTCCTGCCGAAGTTGCCGGAGCATTTCGTGGATCTTCTTATCGCCGATCCGCCGTATAACATGGATAAGGAGTTTCATGGTGGAAAATTCAAAAAAACTTCGGATGAAGCGTATGCTGAATATACCGAAAAATGGGTAGTACAAGCCAAACGGCTGATGAAAAGAAACGCTTCTATCTACGTCTGCTGTGATTGGGTGTCAAGTGGTGTCATTGAACGAGTACTGCGGAAATATTTCATGATACAGAACCGGATCACCTGGCAGAGGGAGAAGGGCCGTGGGGCGCTACGGAACTGGAAGAACGGGATGGAGGACATCTGGTTCGCGACGAATTCCAGCAAATATACGTTTAATATTGATGCGGTGAAGCAGCGGCGGAAGGTCATCGCGCCGTATCGTGTCGATGGGAAGCCGAAGGACTGGCAGGAGACAGAACAGGGAAATTTTCGGGACACCTATCCGTCAAATTTCTGGGATGATATTTCAGTGCCGTACTGGTCGATGCCGGAGAATACCGCACACCCGACACAGAAGCCGGAGAAGCTTCTTGCGAAGCTGATTCTGGCAAGCTCCAATGCCGGCGACATGGTCTTCGATCCCTTCGCGGGGTCTGGTTCAACGCTTGTTACTGCGAAGAAATTAGGCCGGCATTTTTCCGGAATCGAACGGGATGAACAGTACTGCGTCTGGGCCGAAAAGAGACTTGAAATGGCAGAGACGGATCAGACGATCCAGGGTTATGCGGATGCAGTGTTCTGGGAGAGAAATACGGCTGAGCTGCAGGAAAAAGCAAGAAAAAGAGAGTAATAGAATTTGTATATGGAGAATGACGATGACGGAATAAAAAAATTTTCCGAAAATCGTCATTCTTTATTTGATTAAGGGAATAAAAAAAGGTATGATATGTAAAGTAATAGTAAGAAACGGAGCATTTCTTATACTTTTAACTTTTTGTCTTGCGTAAGCTTCGATTTTACTATTTTGAAACAGCTTATATAATCCTGTGGTTTCCTGCAGGATTTTCCTTATAGATAGATTTGAGGTCAGAATATGGCTCGTGTTACGATTCTTCTTCTGCCGGTCTTTGTTCTGCTGATCACGCTCATGGTGATGGGTTGTGGCGGAATCAGACTGGAGATGCCTTCTTATACCTCCGGTGCAGTGACTACTGCAGCAGCGGCAGCCGCGATGATGGATGTCACGACAGATACTGAGATGACTTATGCACCGGTTAGTCTTGCAGCTACCGATTCTCTTTACAGTGTCGGCGATTATCATGTTTCTCATGAAGGAGATTCCTTCACCATCATTCTATATACAGAGTCGGATGCTTCCTGGACCGTACGCGATGCGGATGAAAGCACAGTTACCTTTGCGGAAAACCATGTAGATCATGCAGCTTCCGGAAAGGATGGCAAGTATACCTATATTTCCGGTGAGATGAGCGGTAAAGGAGATACTGCCTTTGCCCTGTCCTATGGAAGAAGTGATGGCAGCTCTACGCTTTACTATGAGGTGCATGTCAGTGCTGATCAGCAGGGCATCGGGTCGTTGTACCTCGATAGTTTGCGGTGATTTCGGATCCTTCAGATTTTTAGGTTGAAACAGCCGGGATATGTCATGTGTGCGGCGCGTTCTTTAAACATTCTTCAAATCTCATAGATTTTATAATTTCCTGTTGACAAGTTAGCAACTGTCCTGTATGTTATAGCCATCGGTTAGATAAAACTAACTGAAACAAATCCAAAGTGGTACGTCCTCCTGACCATAAGCGTGCCATAATGGGAAATCTCCTGAATCAATAGACAAACCAAGTGTTCACGAAAAGACCCGGACAGCTGTCCGGGTCTTTTCGTCTTTTCTTTTACAGAGACTTTACATCATTCTATGTCAATGCTAAAATCTCAAGAGTAATTAGCGATAACAAACTATGATTTAGCTGTAAATGCGCTAAATTCTAACCAATGAATGATATTTGGTTATTGATGACAAGGAGGTTTTAATATGTTTGAGTGGAAAAAGCTTGGTCTGTTCGCTGGTGGTGTTCTTTTCGGTACAGCGGGTATCGCGATTCTGAAGAGTACAGATATGAAGAAGGCTTATACGCAATGCACAGCAGCTGTGCTTCGCGGCAAGGATTCTGTCGTAAAGTGCGGTACTTCCTTTAAGGAGGGCTGTGGTGATATCTATGCGGATGCAATGGATATCAATGACAAGCGTTATGCCGAGGCCGAGAAGAAGGAGATCGAGCGCTGCAAGGCAACCATTGCTGAGAATCAGGCTAAGATAGAGGAATACGAGAAGAAGGAAGCTGCATCAAAGGCTGACAAGAAAGACTAATTACTATGCGATATGTGATTTTACATGAATCGACGGGCAGACTCCGGATTCATTTTGCGACACCGCAGATGACGGCGGCACAGGCCGATGTGCTGGAGAGCTTTTTATCTGGCAGCCCGTCTGTAAAAAAATGCAGCGTGTATGAGAGGACGGCCGATGCGGTCGTCTTCTTTGCACCGGGGAGAAAAAAGGATGTGCTCGCATGCCTCGAGCAGGCGGATTATGATAATGAGGAGCAGAAGGCTCTGGTACCGGCGGATACCGGACGTCTCCTTAATGAAGAATATCAGGAGAAGCTGGCGTTCCCGATCATCGGTTATGTATTCCGTAAGATCTTTTTCCCGGCACCGCTTGAGATGATCTGGACCATAGCGAAATCGATCCGGTTTATTGGAATGGGCATCCAATGTTTGCTTCGTGGGAAGCTTGAGGTTGCTGTGCTCGATGCGAGTGCGATCACGGCATCTATGCTGCAGGGCGATTTTAGTACAGCCGGCTCTGTGATGTTGCTTCTTCATATCGGCGAGGTGCTTGAGGAGTGGACACATAAAAAGTCGGTCAACGATCTCGCGCGGACCATGTCCCTAAAGGTCGATCGTGTCTGGATGCATACCGGTGACACGGATGTACTGGTACCCATCGGGCAGCTTAAGACCGGGGATGAGATCGTCGTGAGAACGTCCAATGTGATCCCACTCGATGGTGTCGTGGTATCCGGTGAGATGACGGTGAATCAGTCCTCGATGACCGGAGAATCCGTGCCGGTTGTGAAGACACAGGACGCACCGGTCTATGCTGGTACTGTCGTCGAGGAGGGAAGCTGCATCATCCGTGTGACGAAGACACAAGGCAATGGTCGCTACGATCAGATCGTCACGATGATCGAGGATTCCGAGAAGCTGAAATCTGCGACCGAGACGAAGGCCTTTCATCTTGCGGATAAGCTGGTGCCATGGAGCTTTGCAGGTACAGTGATCACCTATCTTTTGACGCGTAATGTTTCCCGCGCGCTGTCCTTCCTGATGGTGGACTTTTCGTGTGCGCTGAAACTGTCTATGCCACTCACGGTGCTTTCCGCGATCCGCGAAGCCGGTGGACATAACATGACGGTGAAGGGCGGGAAATTCCTGGAGGCTGTGGCGAAGGCGGATACGATCGTCTTTGATAAGACCGGTACGCTCACGCATGCGACACCGAAGGTTGTCAGGATCGAATGCTTCGGGTCCTGGAAGCCGAAGCAGGCCCTGAAGATCGCGGCCTGCCTCGAGGAGCATTATCCGCACTCGATTGCAAATGCTGTCGTTCGGAAGGCGGAAGAGGAAGGCATCCCGCATCGCGAGATGCATACGAAGGTAGAATATGTGGTCGCGCATGGTATCGCCAGTACGATCACGAAGACCGGAGAGAAGGCCGTCATCGGAAGCTATCATTTTGTGTTTGAGGATGAGAAGTGTACGATTCCGGAGGGTCAGAAGGAGAAGTTCGAAGCGCTGCCACCGGAGTACTCGCATCTTTACCTTGCTGTCGGCGGTGTGCTAGCTGCAGTGATCTGTATCTTCGATCCGCTTCGCGAGGAAGCGAAGGACGTTATGGATGCGCTGCATGTCCTCGGCATCTCGAAGATCTGTATGATGACCGGTGACAGCTTCCGTACGGCGCAGGCAGTTGCAAAGCAGCTCGATATCGATGAATTTCATGCAGAGGTGCTGCCGGAGGATAAGGCCCGCTTCATAAAGGATGAGCATAAGGCCGGCAGAACGGTCATCATGGTCGGTGACGGGATCAACGATACCCCGGCGCTGTCAGAGGCTGATGTAGGCATTGCTGTGTCGGACGGCGCGGCGATTGCACGAGAGATTTCGGATATCACGATTTCGTCCAGCGGACAGCAGGGTTCGAGTTCATCAGATGCACTTCATGGAATGAATACAAGCGATAGAATATTTGATACGCCTTCCACTGGCGGACTTCATGAGCTTGTCTATCTCCGGAAGCTTTCGATGGCGATGATGCGTCGGATCGACCGGCATTACCGGTTCATCATGACTTACAACGGCTCTTTGATTGCACTTGGCGCGGCAGGTGTGCTTCAGCCTGCAACATCGTCACTGCTGCATAACATTTCGACCGTAGCAGTCGGAACATATTCGATGACAGACCTTAAGGTGTAGTTGACACCAGTAAGAAGAGTTAGTATAATCTAACCATAATAGTTAGCGATTACTAACTATACTAAAAAATACCGGAGTAAACCGGTCAGGCTGGAGGGCAAAGATGGATAAGGTTTATGTAGTGTACTGGTCACAGACAGGTAATACAGAAACGATGGCGCAGGCTGTCGGAAAGGGTGCTGAGGCAGCGGGGAAGGAGGCATCGGTTGTAGCGGTATCTGATATCACAGCGGATGTGTTGAAGGATCTCCCGGGGTTTGCATTGGGCTGTCCTGCGATGGGCGCGGAAGAGCTTGATGATAGCGAGATGGATCCTTTTGTAACAGAGGTCGAAGCGTTCACAAAAGGGAAGACGATCGCACTTTTCGGCTCCTATGGCTGGGGCGACGGCGAATGGATGCGAACCTGGACAGAGCGGATGCAGAACGCCGGTGCGACGGTCGTAGATGGCGAAGGCGTGATCGCAAATGAAGCTCCGGATGAGGAGGCACTTTCGAAGTGCGAGGAGCTTGGGAAGAAGCTGGCTGCGCTGTAATCAAGAAGAGGGAAAAAGAGATGGCAGACGAGCTTTCAGAGAAGCTTTTACGATATGCACCGCAGACACTAGCGGGAATTAAGACCGGCAGCATATTTAATATCCACGACATTGCAGTCGGAATGCTTGAGCTGGAAATCGCAGTGCTCAATTCGAAGCTGAATCCGATGGATATCTATATTGAGCGAGTGCAGAGCAAGAAGGGAAATTCTCTCATCTATGTTTATCGGAAGCAGCAGTTAATTCGGGATCTCGAAGATCCGACTGCAAGGAAGCTTCTCTGGTATAAGGGCTATCCTTTCGTCGGTGCGGATGCAGACACGATTCTATACGGTCGCATAGAGCACCTTAAGATTCCAGTTACGCGGATGACAGTGAACCTTCGTAATGTTGACATCAGTAGAGGATACCGGAAGGCTTCATAATGATACTTAAAAAACCGGAAGAGGTGACAATCCTTCTTCCGGCTTTGATATTGAACGAAATAAAATTTAGAAGTGTGAAATCAGTGCATCGACGTCGGACATCGCAGTTGCCCAGCTTGTGCAGAAGCGGATGACGGAATGCGTTTCATTCGGCTTCGTCATGAAGCCATAGCCGGCGAAGGTCTGGATGCGCTTCACTTCCTCGTCAGTCACGGTGAAGAACTGCTGGTTCGTCGGGGAGTCGAGATACATGTCGAGACCCTTTGCAAGTAAGCCCTTTTTAATGGCCATCGCAGTATCAATCGCGTTCTTTGAAATCTTCAGGTAATTATCGTCGGTGAAGAGCACGTCAAACTGCACACCGATGATCCAGCTCTTTGCAAGCACGGCACCGGACATCTTCCGGATCGTGAAGAAGTCCTGCTCGAGAGACGGGTCGGTGAAAACAACAGCTTCTCCAAGCAGTGCACCGACCTTTGTTCCGCCGATGTAGAAGACATCGCAGCAGTCCGCAAGATCCTGAAGCGTCACATCCGTGTCGTAAGCAGCAAGTCCGTAGCCTAGACGTGCGCCATCGATAAAAAATGGAATCTTATATTTCTGACAAACCGCGTGAAGGTCTTGAAGCTCCTTCTTCGAATAGAGTGTGCCCCATTCAGTCGGATGAGAAATATAGACCATGCCTGGACGTACCTCATGCTCCCAGTTCTCATCCTTATAGAACATCCGGACATAGGTGTCGAGCTGCTCTGCGGTGATCTTTCCATCGACGCCGGTAATCGGCAGTACCTTATGTCCCGACGCCTCGATCGCACCCGCTTCATGCCAGGCGATGTGACCGGTATCTACACACACAACACCGAACGACGGGCGTAGAAGTGCTCGGATCACGGTCGAGTTCGTCTGTGTTCCGCCGATCAGAAAATGCACCTTTGCGTCGGGTTTTCCGCAAGCTGCCTTGATTTTCTCTGCAGCCGATGCACAGTATTTGTCGAAGCCATAGCCGGTATTCTTTTCATAATTGATTTCCTCCAGCTTCTTGAGAATCGCCGGATGACAGCCCTCCATATAATCACTTTCAAAATGAAGCATCATTTTCTCCTCTCCGAATCGACAATGAGTCATAAATCCCATTTACTTTTATTGCCCGAATCTGCGTATGTTTCTGACAGCTTTTATTTTCATCAGAATTAGTGCTGTGTCAATCCATATTCTGGTTATGCCAACAATAACCGGACCTATGCTTCCCGAATCGCTTTATTCAATGAGTTCAGTACGCGTTTCTTATCGGCACTCCATAGTGGCGCGATAAGAAGCTGCTTCGGGCCATCACCAGTGATGCGGTGGACGACAGTGCCCTCCGGGAGGAGAGTGAGGCAACGGACGACGGCATTAGCATATTCCGGGAGTGTCATGATGTGGAAGGGGTGCGTCTCATATTCCGAAGCAAGCGCCGTTCCGCGGAGCACATGCAGAAGCTGCAGCTTGATGCCGTCATTTCCAATGCCTCCTTCAGCCTGCATAAACGGTGCATATAGTGAAGCCACATGCTTTACAGTGGCTTCCATATCCGATAGCTCTTCGCCGGGCAGTCCGATGATCACGTGCGTGATGACCGTAAGACCTGCAGCCTTCAACCTATAATATGCATCATCGTACACAGCCGTATGATAACCACGGAGAATGTGTTCTGCGATATCATCCCGCGCAGTCTGAAGTCCGAGCTCAACCCACACCGGCTTGATTCTATTCAGTTCCATAAGCATGGAGATTTTTTCATCATCGAGACAGTCCGGTCGTGTGCCGATCGAGAGAAGACAGATTTCAGGCCGGCGAATCACGTCGAGGTAAAGAACACGAAGCCGTGCAGTATCGCCGTAGGTGTTCGTATAGGACTGAAAATAAGCGACATATCTTCGGCCTTCAGGTGGGATCGAGGCGGGAAGCTTCGCATCCACCCGCTTCCGCGCGAGCCGAATCTGTTCATCGATCGGAAGCAGAGGCGCCGCGAAATCACCAGAGCCTCCCTCTGAGCAGAACGTACATCCGCCGGTTCCGAGCGTGCCGTCCCGGTTCGGACATGAACAACCGGATTGCAGCGACAGCCGGTAAATTTTCTGCCCGAAGGTTTCTTTTAACACATCAGACACGTGAATATATTCCATCAAGAATCCCCTTTCAAACCACCTGTTTTATGATACAATACCCCACGGACTTTCATCCGAAAATCTCCATATTCTGATTGATCTTCTGCTTATGGATGCAGCAATCTTTGTGATCAATATCGTCCTTGCACACTTCATCTATAACAGCCGCTGGAAGCTATCTCCGAAGTGCCACGTATGATGGCATAGCACAAATAGTATAAAGATGCATATCGGAATTGAGGGAATAAAACATCTGAAGTCGAAACTTGAATGATAGTGAATCACGAGTTAGTATATTATAAAGCAGTAACCTATAAAGACTAACAGTGTATATACAAAATGGAGACGAAAAGATGTTCTTGTGCAGAGAGAAGGAATTAAATACACTAGAAAAACGCTATGCAGGGAATTCCTGTGAATGCGTTGTTATATATGGTCGGCGCCGAGTCGGGAAAACGGCATTAATTAATGAATTTATAAAGAATAAAAGAACAATATATTTCTCGGCATTACGAGCAAGCGCAGAGGATAACCTGGAAAGCTTATCTAAATCAATACAGGAATACCTTTATCCGGGAAGTATTGCGGCACCTGTTTATCATTCCTTTGAAGAAGCATTTTCCGAGATTACCCGTATTGCAAAGAATAATAAAGTGGTCTTTGTGATAGATGAGTTGCCATATTTATGTGAATCGGATGATTCCATTCCATCCAGACTACAGCACCTTTTAGATCATGATTGGGAGTGTTCCGGTTTATTCCTTATTCTTTGCGGTTCGTCCATGAGTTTTATGGAGAAAGAAATCCTAAGTGAACAGAGTCCTCTTTTTGGGAGAAGAACCGCACAAATAAAACTAGAACCATTGGATTATTTTGATGCTGCAAAATTTCATCCGGAGTGTTCGGTAGAAGACAATGCACTGATTTACGGGATTACAGGCGGTGTTCCGCACTACATTAATAAGTTGAATGTACATGGTTTGGTAAAAGATGCACTTCTGGAAAACTTTTTTGACAGTGCATCTTACTTATTTGAAGAACCGGAGAATTTACTACGGCAGGAGCTTCGAGAACCTGCTTTTTACAACTCAATGATTGCGGCGATAGCAGGGGGAACATCGAAATTCAGTGATATTGCTTCTAAGCTTCATATTCCCACAGCCAACTGCAGTAAATATCTTAATACTTTAATGGAACTGGGTATCGTAGAAAAGGTAGAACCCATAATAGGAAAAACAAAAAATAAAGTATATTATCGAATTAAGGATCATTTCTTCCGGTTCTGGTATCGATTTGTACCCGGTAATATGATGGCGATTTCATCGGGTAATATGGATAAAATTTATGATCAGGCAGTCGGTGGATACTTGCACGATTTTATGGGGCAGACCTTTGAATATATGAGTCGGGAATACTTGCTCCGGCATTTTGCAGAGCTCCCTTTCCCATTGCAGAATATTGGTGAATGGTGGGGCTCTGATCCTAAATTAAAGAAGGAAATTCAGCTCGATATCGTCGCGACAGGCGTAAAGGCGCATGCCAATGCTTCCGGCATGAACTATCTCATCGGATCCTGCAAGTTCAAGAATGAGGAAATTTCTCTGGATGAGTTAGAGCTTATCCGGAATTATGCAGGGAATTTTACAACCGCTAATGACAGCTGCCATTACTATATATTTTCAAAGGGCGGCTTTACAAAAGGCTTAAAAGATCTGGAGAAGAGCAGTGATGTTAAACTCGTGACACTTGAGGATATGTATCGGTAAGGAGGACAAATTTCTATGGAATCATCTGAAAATATTTCTGGAGCTGTAAAGAAGTTTAATGAGATTGCTGCTGATCGGGAGACAATCATCATCCGTCACGCTGAAATGTCCGATGTGGAAGATCTGGCGGCAGTAGAGGCAGCATGCTTTCCGGCAGCGGAGGCGGCGACGGCGGAGGAAATACGTGACAGAGTGCAGGTTTATGGAGATCATTTTTGGATACTTGAGAAGGATGGGAAAGTCATCTCCTTTGTGGATGGCTTTGTGACGGATATCAGGGATCTTACGGATGAGATGTATGAGAAAGCGTCAATGCATGATGCTGGAGGCGCATGGCAGATGCTGTTCGGTGTCAATACGATGCCGGAGGCCCGGAAGAAGGGCTATGCGGGGCAGCTGATCCGACGGCTTATCGCACAGGCACGGGAGGAAAACAGAAAGGGCGTCGTGCTGACCTGCAAGGACCGATTGATGAAATATTATTCTACGTTCGGATTTAAAGATGAAGGCGTGTCTGAATCTACTCACGGCAATGTCGTGTGGCATCAGATGAGGCTGGTATTCTGACACTCAAAGCGATTTTACGTTCAACTGATGTTCAGTGAAGCCGTCGGGCTTCGGAAGTAAGCATTAGAATAATAAGTCTTGACAAAGTAGTAAAAACCAGTAAAACTATAGAAAAGTAGTAAAAAGTAGTAAATCTATCGAAAAGTAGTAAAAATCAGTAAATTATAGCACGATCGAAGAACTGTGAGGTTTCTGATGACCAGGACAACAAGGCAAAATCCATATACGCTTGTTTTCGGCCGTGAGCCGGATCAACTGATTCAAAGAAAGAACTCTGCGGAAATGATCATTGATACATTTACAGCGGATATTCCCTCTCAGCAGGTTTATATGATCACGGGCATCAGGGGGTCAGGGAAGACAGTTTTTATGTCCTCAATCGCGGAATATTTTCAAAAACAGGATGATTTTGTTATAGCAGAGCTTAGCACGGAAGCAGATATGCTGAGAAGTCTTGCAGCTAAATTAAGCAGTCAGGATAAACTAGCAAGGCTTTTTCAGACATCGAAAATCAATCTATCTTTATTTGGATTTGGTCTTGAGGTATCAGGCGCAGCTCCGATTGCAGATATGGAAACGGCTCTTGAAAAAATGCTCGATAGTCTTAAAGGGCATGGTAAAAAGCTCTTAATTTGTATTGATGAAGTTATGCCTTCTGACTACCTTCGTACGTTCTGCAGTTCATTTCAGATTTTTGTGCGGGAAAAGCTGCCGGTCTTCCTTCTCTTGACCGGACTATACGAAAATATCGAAGCGCTTCAGAATACACCAAATCTCACTTTTCTTTATAGAGCGACAAGAATCAATATGATGCCGCTCAATCAGTTCACGATTACCGATAATTATCAGAAAATTTTTGATCTTTCACCCGAGGATGCGGCAGCCATGGCGAAATGGACGATGGGGTATTCCTTTGCATTTCAGGTGCTTGGATATTATACCTGGCAGTATGATGGTGATTATCAAAAAGCGATTCCGGATGCTTTTAATTATCTATCGGAATATTCTTATATTAAAATCTGGTCAGGTTTATCCGCTAAGGACCAGCAGCTGGCGGAAGCTGTTTCCAAATCCAGAACGAATAGAAATAAAGAAATCCGGGAGATACTTGCATGGACATCCGATCAGTATAATCCTTACAGGATGCGACTGATCCGAAAGGGTATTCTGAATGGCGATAAATATGGCTATGTATATTTTACATTACCTGAGTTTGGCAGATTTATCAGTGTCTATTCGGATATGCTGAATGTAGAGTGAAAGGAAAATCAAATGGGAAGGTTTTATTTCGTTCGTCATGGGCAGACGGTTTGGAATGTAGAGAATAAGATTTGTGGCGCCACGGATAGTCCTTTGACGGAGCAGGGGCATGAGCAGGCGAGAGAGACGGCAAGACTCATCAAAGAAAAGATGGATGCGGGTGAGATTCATATCGATGAAATCCTGACATCGCCTCTTTCGCGGGCGTATGATACAGCGATGGAAATTTCGAAGATCACAGGTGTACCGGTTCAGATCGAAGAAAGGCTCAAAGAGCAGAACTTCGGCAAATGGGAAGGCACGCCGCGTAATGGAGCAGACTTCAAGCTTGCGAAGCAGAGCTTCATAGACAGCTACGAGGGCGGAGAATCAATGTTCCGTATGGCGCAGCGTATCTATAATCTCATCGATGATATCAAAAAAGAACCGGACAAAACCTATCTGCTCGTCGCGCATAACGGCATCGCACGCTTCGTCCAGTCCTATTTTCATGATCTTTCGAATTCTGATTTTGCAACGTTCGGCATTAAAAATGCGGAACTCAGAGAATTTGATTTTTGATACAATTTGGCAGCTCCCGGATGTCGTGGATCACGGCATCCGGGGCTTTTGCAGTTCCGAAGCCGTATGTGGCATGGATGAAGCGGACGCCGGCTTCGCGCGCGGCGGTTTCGTCCATTTCTGTATCGCCGATATAAACAGTTTCCTCTGCGATAAGCCCATTTCGATCCATCAGAATCTTGATATTATCGCCTTTTTTCTTGCCGGTTCTACCGAAGCACTCGAAGTCCTGAATGTCCCTTGGGACAATACCTCCATCAGCGGCTTCTTCGTACGTGAAATGTCCGCCGGTCAGCATCGCCTGGATGTAGCCGTCCTGACAGTTGGATACGATATAGAGATTTTTACCGGATCGATGAAGCACCTTCCATGTATCGGAAAGTCCATCATAAAATTCTCCGGGGTGTGACATGAGGTAAGCATTCTCATCAGCCATACAGGCATCCATGATCTCTGTACGGCGGGCGTCAGGAAGCCCCGGAAGCATCATCTCGGCAATCTCTGTCATCGTGTGTCCCATGAAGCGGTATTCGTCTTGCTGTGTCAGGTGAATATGCTTCGTTTCATCATAACGCTGAAGGACACGATTCCAGGACGCAGCTACGGAAGAAGAGGAATCCCATAGTGTTCCATCAACGTCAAAAATCAGATTCTTAATTTTCATATTTTTATTCCCTTTGTCCAATGTCAGTATATTATAAATACCGTGCATAGTGGAGACAATAAAATATATTTTTTCAGTTTTATTTAAGATTCGAGGATTACTTTATAAGCGCGTTGATGAAATATTCATAATTACAGAGATGTAATAATAAAACTTACGACAAATGTTATTGTTACAGGAGGGTAAACACTATGATGCAGTGGAAGAAAATGATGAGACCGGTTTCTGTGGTGACAGTTTCCGCGATGCTTTTGGCAGGCTGTGGCGGCACAAATCAGGCAGAGACGACAGCAGCGGCGACAACGTCAGCTGCCGAAGTGACGACCGAAGCAGCAGAGACGGAAACAACAGCTGCCGAGCCAGAAGGAGCTGCCGCGGCAGAGATGCCGGCGCACCGGCCGGTGTCACAGATCTGAAGGCTGCGATCCGATATATTCGATACAACAGTGGAAACATTGCCGGCAATACGGATGCAATCTTCAGCTTCGGTATGTCCGGCGGCGGTGCACAGTCTGCACTTCTGGGTGTGACCGGCGACTCCGCTCTATATGATGATTACCTCGAAGCCATCGGTGCAGTGACAGGTGTCAGTGATGCAGTGCTCGGCTCACAGGCTTGGTGTCCGATCACCTCGCTTGATTCTGCGGATGAAGCCTATGAATGGAACATGGGTAACACCCGGTCAGGTTTGTCGGATGAGGAGCAGGCAATTTCTGATGATATGACGGCAGCCTATGCGGATTATATCAATGCGCTTGGTCTCACAGATTCAGACGGAACGGTGCTTACGCTCGAGGAATCGGATGACGGCCGCTATCAGGCGGGCACCTATTATGAGTTTATCAAGGAGACGATCGAGGAGTCGCTGAACAACTTCCTTTCCGACACGACCTTCCCGTATGATTCGGAAAGCGCAAATGAGCACTCCGCGGGCATGGGCCCGGACGGTGGCGGTCATGGCGGACCCGATGGCGGCCAGGGCGGCTTCGGCGGCCCGGACGGTACAGGAAAACCGGATGGTGCTCCTGATGAGAGTGCTTCTGCTGTGCGCAACTCAATGCTTGCATATTTTGTTTAGTGGTATTTTCTCTTCACCCGCCGGAACATGATGAGGCAGAGGATGATCTGCGTGATGGTTGAGCAGGGCGTGGCGAGACCGATGAAGAAGAGGCGGGTCGTGAGCCGGGACATCGCGAAGGCAACCGGGATGCGGACACAGAATGCGCCGATGATGCCCTGCGCCATGACGAACAGTGTTTCACCGGCGCCATTGTAAAAGCCGATGAAACAGAACAGGAAGCAGGTGAGAAGACAGTCAATCGAGTATGCCTTCAGGTAATCGGCTGCCTGTGCGATGACGGCAGCATCCTTCGTGAAGAAGCCGCACAGGATGTCACCATGAAAGAACGACAGGAAAAACATCAGCACACCGAACATAAAGGAAAGCCGGATGCCATAGGACAGTGTCTTATAGGACCGGTCGTATTTGGCGGCGCCGATATTCTGCGCGACGAATGCCGCCATCGACTGCATAAATGCACTCGGTACCAGCATGATGAAGCCGCAAACCTTCTCCGCGACGCCGACGCCGGCACTCGCATCGACACCGAGCCGGTTGATGATCGCCATGATGACGAGGAAGGACATGCCGACCAGGAAGTCCTGCAGTGCGATGGGGAAGCCGATCGCGAGGATCCGCTTGACGATTTCCATCTGCGGACGGAGCGAATGACGCGTAAACGCAAAGGGAAGAGACCGGCGACTGATAAGCACCAGCGAGACGATCACAGAAAGAAGCTGCGCGAGCACCGTCGCAAGAGCCGCGCCTGCCGCACCCATATGAAGCACGGAAACGAAATAGAGATCTCCGAAAATATTTGCGACGCACGCGATACCGACTGCCATGAGCGGCGTCTTCGAATCACCAAGTCCCCGGAAAATACTGCCGAGGATGTTATACGCGACGATGACTAAGAAACCTGCACCACAGATTGAGATATACTGCGTGGTTTGCGTAAATGCTGCCGCCGGCGCGTTCATCACACCCGCGAGCATATTTCTCCCGAAAATCGTGAAAAACGTAAGCATTATCGCGATGATGCCGAAGAAGGTGATGCCGGTGCCGATCGTGTCACCGGCCTTTTCTGTTTCGCCACGGCCGATCTGCTGACCGAGCGCGACTGTTACGCCCATACTGAAGCTCGTTACGACGTTTGTGAGTGTCATGAGGAGCATCGAGCCGGTCGATACGCCCGAAACATCCTCGCTCGTCCCGAAGTGCCCGACCACAAGAAGGTCGACCGCGCCGTACATCGCCTGTAAGAAAAGCGCTGCCAGCACCGGCAGCATGAAAGATAAAAGGGGTTTTAAGATCTTCCCCTCTGTAAAATTATGAACCTGTTCCATGTCGAGTCCTCCCATAAGCACAGCATATCATAGCATGAAAGACCGGTTTCTGCACAGCGATATGGAGGATGTTTCATGAGATTTACATGATATAATAAAGAAAATTTGTTTGGAAATCGGAGTATTTTGACTGAAAAATGGAGCAAAGATTACGTACAGTCACAATTGAAATAGGCACGTTCATCCTGCTCTGTGGTATCGATCTGCTGGTTTTCAGTATCACAGGGCATGGTATTCCGTGCGCTTTTCGGCTTCTTACAGGATATTTATGTCCGGGCTGCGGGATCACGCATGCCTGCATCGCGATTCTGCATGGTGACCTGCAAGGTGCGTTTCGGGACAATGCGCTCTCCGTGACCTTACTACCGGTGCTTCTTTTTTATTTCGCCGTAAAGCTCGTGGGATATATCAGGACCGGAAGGCTCGACCTCAGTATAGTAGAGGACATTTTTCTACTCTTATGCTTTTTAATTTGTGTTTTATATGCTATTCTTAGGAATGTGAATTTATAAAAACTTTATAAATTCACGCAATTTTAAGAATGTTGTAAAACACGAAAGGGGTAAGGGTATGTTTTGTCCGAATTGTGGAAGTAAGGTGCCGGATGGCAGTAAATTCTGTCCGAGCTGCGGCGCACCGCTTCCAGAGAATGATACGGTAAAGGCGGATGAAAATAAGCAGGAGAATCTTGGTGATAAGCTGAGCAGCGGTATCGACCGTCTCGGCTCTATGCTTGGGGATGGCATCGATCAGGCTGCGAAGGATATCAAAAAGGACTTTCAGAAAACCGGTGATGAATTCCAGAAGGATGCAGAAACTGCACAGGAGAAGCATCAGCAGTTTACGGAGCAGTTCAATGCCTACAAGACGAATCTTCATGATACGTTTGATGAAGGCGGAAAGAAGAACTGGAAGGATTATCTGACACCGGAAAATTATGAGAAGTTGATGGCAATCAGTCCATTTCTTCCACTTGCTTTTATGATTGTCGGTGCTGTAATCATTGGATTCTTGACGAGACTTTTCTATATTCCGGGAATCGGTAAGCTTGTACAGCTGCTTTCCTTCCTGCTCCGGGTGCTGTTTGTTGCGGCATCGGTTGCCGGTGCAGCAGCGGCCTGCGTGACGATTTCTTCGAATCGTGAGAAGCAGTCACAGTGGGGCTACATCGGGCTTGCCGGCGCGTGTCTCGCATGCTTTACCTGTATCGGAATTTTCTTCCACTGGTCGAGGATGCTGATGTGGCTTCTTTCACTGATTACCTTTGTACTTGGCCTCGAGGAAATGGCAAGAGTCGTGCTTTTGAACAGAGGCATCGAGACGGAACCGCATACCGAAGAGGAAAAGGCGGCTTTCCAAGAAGCAATCAGGAAGGCACAGGCAGCAGGCAAAAAGGAAGAAGCAGAGAGTGAAAGACAGGCAGCAGAAGTGAAGACAGAAGCACCTGCGGTCGGTGCAGCTGCCGGAAATCCAGGTGGTGTAGGCATTGACCAGAAGCTGTCTTATTTCGACGGTTCAGGGTTTACGCTGCTTGGATATATGCTTCTGACTGTGCTGGTGAGCGGACTGACCTGTGGTCTCGCGGCACCATGGATGCTGGTTATCGTATATCGCTGGCGGATGGCGCATACTGTGATCGATGGAAAGCGGCTTGAGTTCAAGGGAACGGGCGGATCGCTGTTTGGACATTATATCATTTGGGAGATTCTCACGGTGATCACCTGCGGCATCTATAGCTTCTTTATGCATGTCGCGATGACGAGATGGATGTGGCAGCATACCTGCTATGCCGGTGAGCCGGATACACTTGGTCAGTTCGATGGTAACAGCTTCGAGTATTTCGGTTATGGATTGCTGTCAGCGATTCTTAACACAGTAACCTGCTGTATCGCGACGCCGTGGACGATTGTCATGATCCAGCGCTGGGAGACAAGACACACGATCGTCGGCAGGGACCGTATGGCATTTGATGGTACCGCACTTGGTATGTTTGGTATGGTGCTGCTGCAGATTATTCTCTGCATCATCACGCTTGGTATCTATACGCCGTGGGCTGTCGTGCGGATCACGAAATATGTGATTCGGCATACGCATGTATATCAGGGCGTTTGATATTAAATAAAAAATGGTGCTTAGCAGAAGTGGCCGACACGATAGCCTTTGAATGCCATCGTGTCGGCCACTTCTGCTGAACACAATGTTTTTGCTTTAAGTCAATCCGGTTAATCGGTGAACACCAGTTTCTCCATCCGGTCGAAGGCTTCCTTGATCCGTTTCGTCGGGGAGGCGAGGTTCAGGCGGATGGACTCGGGTGCCTGGAAGAGGCCGCCGTCCTGCCAGCCGATGCCGTAATCCCAGCCTTTATGAAGGAGCTCCTTCTGCGTCATGTTGTGAGACGCAAGATAGTCGTGGCAGTCGAGGAACATCATGTAAGTGCCTTCAGTACGGAACGTAGATACGCCATTGAGCGTATTTCTGACTGCATCATACGAAAGATTTACGTTATCGGACAGCACCGGCAGAAGCTGCGTAAGCCAGTTGTTTCCTTCCTCACTGTAGGCGCCGATGAGGGCGTGCTCAGAGAAGACATTCATGCTGTTATAGACAAGTCTCGCGCTTATACTCTGCACGCGTTCGCGAACAGTCTTATTGTAAATGATGCTGTAGGAGCCGATGAGACCGGCGAGATTAAAGGTCTTCGATGGTGCATAGAGCGCGACCACATGGTCATGTGCCCAGTCGCTTACCGATTGTGCCGGGGTGTAGACATTGTCATTCATCATGAGGTCGGACCAGATTTCATCGGAGATGACAGCGCAGTCGTTTCGCTCGTAAACCTCCATCGCCTTTGTGATCTCGTCACGGGTCCAGACGCGGCCACAGGGATTATGCGGGTTGCAGAAGATCGCGACGTGGATATGGTTCTTCTTGATCTGACGGTCCATGTCGTCGTAGTCCATGCGCCAGGTGCCATCCGCTTCCCGAAGAAGCGGCGAATGGACGATCCTGTAGCCATTGGACGATAACGCGTTTGTGAAACCTACATAGGTCGGGCTGTGCAGGAGGACGGCATCGCCCGGTGCGGCATAGACTTTCAATGCTGACACCAGTCCACCCAGCACACCATTTTCATAGCCGATTGCATCAGTCGGAATGTCATCCGTGTGCTTCCGGAGTTTATGCCAGTATTTGATCGCTTCGAAATATTCGCCGCTCGGACTGAAGTAGCCGAAGGCCGGATGCTTCGCACGCGCGATGATCGCCTCCGTGACAGAATCCGCCGTCGGGAAATTCATATCGGCAACCCACATCGGGATGACATCGTAGCCATCCTTCGGTTTCGATGGCGCGAAGCCGGCATACTTCGGATTTCCGATGGCGTCGACAGCCATCGCATCATGGCAACGCCGATCGAGTAAGGTTTCGAAATCGTATTTTTTCATAACGCCTCCTAAGGTAGGATTTAGTTTGTGCTATACACTGTTTTTCAAACATATAATCTGAATGTTATCAGTAATACGTACAATGACACGAGTATCATAACACATATTTATACACTTAGGGCTTAAAATAATTCATACATCATATCAAAAAGGGAAAGTGAATGCGCAAATAGTCGTATTGAATTATGTTAATATAAAATGCACCTTAAATTAACGTTTATTTTTAAAGTAAACTGCGGTAAAAAATGACGTTAATATAAAGTACAGTTTAGATTAACGTCATTTCGGAGAGGAAAAATATGATTTCATCGGTTGGAAATGATGATAGCTTCTCCACTCGTGGTAAGTACATTTTCATAAATATCAACACGTTCATTTGTAAGGAGATTTGTATAACTTCCGTTTGCTAAGTCAACCTGCACGGATGCCGGCTGGCCTTTCGCCGGGAAGATGCCAAGGATTTTATGCTGATGGTCGATACTGTTCTCCGTGTCCGTGATCACCATGACATCGCCCTTTGCCTCAGCATGGAAGGTGAAATCGATGAACAGCGGATCCTGACGGAGCTCCTTGCACTTTGACATGAGGCTTGAGAGGTCGATCGCCGGCGTCTTTTCCCACTGTAGCGTGTCCTTATCGAAGAGTGTCGGCGTATGGGTCATGGCCTGCTCCTGTCCGTTATAGAGCATGACGGGGCCCTTCAGAAGATAGAGCATCGCCGTCCAGTTCCGGAGGGCCTGCTCATTTGGAATCAGGGCATGCGCCCGCGGACGATCATGATTTTCGAGGCACCGCGCTTTCATGTAGTTGCCCGGGTAGGTAAATTCCTGCCGGTTCAAGGCATTGGCATAATCCGCGAGCGGTGCGGCGCCGGTCAGGACGGACTTGAACGTCGTGTAGATATCGTAGTCATAGGTGATGTCGAACGCGTCGTAGAGCTCACTGTCCGAGAGCGCAGTGAGATCGCGGCTTCTTAAGAAGACAATGAAATCGGGATCCACGGATTCGGCGAGCCAGAGTGCATCCGGGCGGACCTCGGCGACAGCAGCACGGGCCTCCTCCCAGAAAGCCTTCGGCTCACCGGATGCGACATCGCAGCGGAAGCCATCGACGAAGCCGGCCCAATAGCGGAGTGTCTCAATCAGATAGTTCCAGAGATCATGATTCGAGAAATCGAGGTCGATCACGTCCCACCAGTCGCCGACCTGATTGCCGAAGGAGCCATCGGGTTTATGATAGAAATATTCTGGATAAACCTTCGAAAGCAGCGAATCCGGGCTCGTATGATGATATACGACGTCAATGATTACCTTCATGCCTTCGCGGTGGATCGCGTGGCAGAGGGACTTGAAATCATCGAGTGTGCCGAACTCCGGATTGATGGTACGATAGTCAGAGATTGCATACGGCGAGCCAAGACTTCCCTTACGATTCTTTTCACCGACCGGCTGAATCGGCATGAGCCAGATAATATCGGTGCCGAGAGCCTTGATGCGCGGCAGATCCTCCTCGACGGCGCGGAAGGTGCCGGATTCACTGTAATTTCTGACAAAAATCGAATAGATGACCTGCTGACGAAGACTTAATTCTGTGTTGGCAGCCATGTGTTTTCTCCTTTTTCTGCATTTTCGATATCTGATTCTTCATACTGCTACAATAGCCTGATTACAAGGCTTATTGAAATCTGTAGCCTGATTTTTGCATTCTTGGAATGTGCCTTACAATCGATTCTCTCATTTCATCTTGCCGCAGAGACGATTAAGAATCTGTGGTCTTTGTAGTCGTTCCCTTGAACTGATATTTCTTCAGATCCACCTTTCCGTCGATAACCTCGATGCCATCCGCCCGGAGTCGGTTGGCCTGCTCCTCAGGTCCGCCAAATGCAAACGCCCCGGACAATCGTCCCTGTGAATTTACGATGCGATAGCAGGGCACATGTTCGGGGTCCGGATTGTGATGAAGTGCATTCCCGACCGCCCGCATCATCCGGGGATTTCCTGCCATCTCAGCAATCTGCTGATAGGTGGCGACGGTTCCCTTCGGCACCTTTTTTACGGCTTCATAGATCCGCTTCGTCGGAGTGTCCGTCACAAGCTGATGGCTTTTATCGATATAAAGCTTCAGATCTTCGAGTGATACGGTGCCATCGAGCAGCACCGTGATCCAGTGATTTTTATTCATGTGATAAGCAGGTAGGATTCCCTCCTGCCCCGCCATAAACGCGATGAAGCCGGGGTCCGCCTTTAATGTGAGAACATCCACCACAGTATCGTCTGCGTTTCCGGAATTCCTTCGCGATAAAGTATCATCTTTTTCGTTTCCGGAATTCCTTCGCGATACGAAATCATCTAAAGCGCCTCCTAAACGTTCAGGCGTCCGAGAAGCATTCTCTCGAAGAGCGAGGTTCTTCCGCTTTACAGACATATATAAGGCAAACCATTTATCAGAGGATGGGTCTCTGAAGATAGCATTATCCGGGTCAGAGGCCCACGGATGCTCCTCTTTCACAGAGTATGTAGCTAAAATATATTTTCTGATTTGCAGTAATAGTTTGCTGGTCATAGACAATCCTTGCATGAATAAGATGTTTACAATTTTTTATATCTTTTTATATCTTGCGTTTTGATTTATATGTTTTTATAGGTTATAGAACAAAAGGAATATATTACAAACTGGAATATATGATGGTATCCTGATAAGATAGTACTTCTTTTTAGTCTGTTAAACCAGTGCTTAAATAAAAATACTCTTCTAGCGTTTTCCGGAAGATCCGGAGTTCCTCTTGCAGCATGGTGTTCTTTTGGTAAAGACAGCTGAGGGATACTACGTTTTCTCTTTCACCGATGGAAAAGACGGACAGTGGATTCGGGAAATGATTCTGAAATACCATCTGATCCAGTGTGATCATAACCGCGTCAGAGCACGACACAGCGGTGAGACCTGAAAAGCTGGACGCTGAGCTCTGACTCCCTCGTCATGATGAATTTACTGAGTGCAGACGGCGTGATGTACAAATTTTTTGCGGCTCTCGTGATGCCGTGGCATCTTGCTTTCATATTATTGTCTTTCAAAGTCTTCTTGGTTTGAAATCAAATCTTGATATGATATAATCATGAAAATATAATGTTTAATAAAACAAAGTGAATGACAAATAACATTCAACATATTAAATGAAACTAAAATTTGAACTTAACGATGAGATAATAATGGTGATATTATGTCGAAGCATACAGAATATGTAATCTATCCATCCATGAAGAAAAAGCTGGAAACGATGGGAAAGCAGATTAAGCTTGCGAGATTACGGCGGAATTTGACCGTTGAACTCGTAGCAGAGAGAGCGAATGTAAGCAAAACAACCGTTTGGGCGGTGGAAAAAGGCTCTCCGACAGTAGCGATGGGCATCTACGCCTGTGTTCTTGCAGCAATCGGTCTCGGTGATGATATCCTGCTTCTTGCAAAGGATGACGAAGTCGGGAGGGCCATGCAGGATCTTAATCTTCGCGTAAGAGCAAGAGCTTCTTCGAAGAAAAGGGGGGATGAGAGCACAGTATGAAATCTATATTTGTATATGCGGGATGGCTGGAGCTTTGCCCTTTAATCGGAGAGTATCGCTATGACCGTGCATCCGGCGTTGTGATGTTTTCTTATAGTGATGCGTGGAGAAGTTCGTACAATATTCAGATTGATCCGCAGCTTTCGCTTACCAGTGGTTGGCAATATTTGAGTCACCCGGGAACGGATGGAACCTTCGGATTTATGGAAGATACTTCGCCGGATCGATGGGGCAGAGGCCTTATTGCAAGAAAGGAACGTTTCAGAGCCGGGGAAGAAAAAAGAAGACCACGAACACTAATGGCGGAGGATTTTGTTCTTGGCGTAAGCGATGAAGGGCGAAGCGGAGGACTTCGTTTCAAGGAAAATCCCGACGGAGAATTTCTATCCGGAGATAAAGAAATTCCTAAGTTGACAGCTATCCGAAGTCTGGAGCATTCTGCCCGGATGTTTGAGGACCCGGAGGAAAGAATGAATGAGAAGTGGCTAAAAGACCTTCTCTCCCCAGGTTCATCTCTTGGCGGTGCACGGCCGAAGTCTAATGTACGCGACCTTGATCATAGTCTCTGGATAGCTAAATTTCCGTCCCGAAACGATGATGTAGACATTGGCGCATGGGAAATGACCGTACATGACCTCGCAGTGTTATGTGGTATCAATGTGCCGGATGCAAAGGTTATGGCTTTATCTTCGTATGGGCATACGTTTTTGTCAAAACGTTTTGACAGAGACTCTGCCAATAAAAGGTTTCATTATATGTCTGCGATGACGGCACTCGGGCTTAATGACCATTCGGCGCCTGAAAGTGGAAAAGGATTTCTTGATATCGCAGAATTCATCGCTGAAAAGAGTGATCAGCCTGAAGAGGACTTAAAAGAGCTTTTCCGCCGAGTAGCTTTTTCTGCGTCCGTCAGTAACACAGACTGTCATTTTCGAAACCATGCATTTTTATTGCATGACGGATCATGGCGGCTTTCTCCAGCCTATGATTTGAATCCGAATCTGGAAAAGAGTACACTTGCAATCCCTATAACGGATACAGAAGCAGACCTTGATCTAAGGCTGGTACTGGATACCGCGGAGTTTTACCGGTTAAGAAAAGAAGAGGCGAAGGCAATCATTGAAAAAATACACGTTGTCGTTTTGGAGAATTGGCGAACGATAGCGTCTAAATATGGCATCAGTCCTTCAGAGCAGGAATATATGGCACCTGCTTTTATGCCGGATGGAGTGTGATTAATGATTAGGCAGTTATATTATCAGAAGTAGACTTAAACTTTTATAAGAAAACGGGAGGAAATAAAAATGAATTACGCAGAAGAATCACTGAAGAAGCATTATGAGTGGAAGGGTAAGATCGAGATTAAGCTGAGAGCAGATGTCAACAGCGATGAGGCACTGAGCCTTGCTTATACGCCGGGTGTTGCACAGCCGTGTCTCGAGATCCAGAAGGATATCAACAAGTCCTATGACCTCACGAGACGCTGGAATACGGTTGCCGTTGTAACCGATGGTACGGCAGTGCTTGGTCTTGGCGATATCGGACCGGAGGCTGGTATGCCGGTTATGGAAGGCAAGTGCGCACTGTTTAAGGCGTTCGGTGATGTCGATGCGATTCCGCTCTGCATCCGTTCGAAGGATCCGGATGATATCGTGAAGACAGTTTCCCTTCTTGCAGGCAGCTTCGGCGGTATTAATCTCGAGGACATTTCTGCACCACGCTGCTTTGAGATTGAAGAGGAGCTGAAGAAGGTTTGCGATATTCCTGTTTTCCATGATGATCAGCACGGTACCGCAGTCATCACGATGGCGGGTCTTATCAATGCACTGAAGGTAGTCGGCAAGGATATTCATGATATCAAGATCGTAACGAGTGGTGCTGGTGCCGCCGGCATTGCCATCATCAAGCTCATGATGTCGATGGGCCTTCAGAACGTCATCATGACGGACCGCCATGGCGCTATCTATGAGGGTAGAGAAGGTCTCAATCCGATCAAGGAGGAGATGGCGAAGATCACGAATAAGGATCATGTGAAGGGCACGCTTGCCGAGGTCATCAAGGGTGCGGATGTATTCGTAGGTGTTTCCGCACCTGGCACGCTGACTGGCGACATGGTTCGCTCGATGGCGAAGGATCCGATCATTTTTGCCTGTGCGAACCCGACACCGGAAATTTTCCCGGATGAGGCAAAGGCTGCCGGCGCCGCTGTCGTATCGACCGGACGTTCCGATTTCCCGAATCAGATCAACAACGTGCTCTGCTTCCCGGGCATCTTCCGCGGTGCACTTGATGTACGTGCATCCCAGATCACAGAGAACATGAAGATCGCGGCAGCGTATGCGATCGCCGGACTTGTTTCCGATGATGAGCTGAACGCGGAGCACATCCTGCCGAAGGCCTTTGATCCGCGTGTGAAGGAGGCTGTCGCAAAGGCAGTTGCCGAAGCCGCGAAGAAGGACGGCGTGGCGCGGATTTGACACATGTTATTTCTTAAGGCAATATAAATTTTACATCGAAGGAAAAACGCCTGTCGGTTTTGATACCGACAGGCGTTTTAATAAGTTTAAAGATATAAGAAAGAGTAATGCCAAAAGCTCAATCGTTATTTCCCTGCCTTACACAACTTAGCTTCTTGTTAAAGGATATACCATATTTGAGAATCGTTTTGATGAGCCCGGTACGAAGAAGTCCGGCGTCATACTTCTGCTTTTCTATTTGGTTCAAGCCTTCTTGGCAAGCTTTTTCCATAACCTCGATTGAATCAGAATCTGCATATTTTAATTCAAGAATTGCGGCGGTTTTCTGCTTATAATTTTTGATAATAATATCAGAATAGCCGTTGCCGGATTCAGAATTACTTTCAATATCCTGATATCTTGACAGCAACCCGAGCACAAAGCCATGATAGAAATTTTCACGCAGTGCCTTTCTTGTAAAGGTATCGCGAATGCTGACGGATCGTTGCAGAAGCTCCGTTAAAACTGCTTCCATCTCGCCCGGATTTCCACTAAGTGAAGCTTCATAAAACCTCGTGCCAGATTCTGTATCATCTTTCACCTTTTGATTGAACCAGGCAATGATATCCTTTTCATAGATTTCCTGGACTTCTTTATTCGGAATGCGAAGGTTATACTGGCCATCTTCATCAATAAAGCCTGTCAGATATCCGGTAGTATATAGAACACTCCAAAGATTATCGATAGAGCTATCGAGATCCCGGTAAGTTAAAGCTTCATTGATAAATTTCTTTACACTCTTTCCAGCAATGAGATCCTCCAGATCCTTCGTGGTTGATTCCGTAGAAATCTGCACAAATTCACGCACGAGATCATTGCCACTAGAATTGATCCAGTAGTTTCTTGGAGAACTTTCGGGATTGTGCATGAGTGCATCGCAATATTGTAACAGGTCCCAGGGGCAATACATATCTGTGTCGCCGAAACGGTAGCCGTCATACCACTTCTTTACGACAGGTTTCTTCTTCGTCGCACCATAATATGTAAGCATTGCTTCTGTTTCGGCTTCGGTAAAGCCAAAATAGGTATCACAATTTGAATCGCTGATGCTATAGACCTTTAGATTATTTAATCCGGTAAATATACTTTCCTTCGAGATGCGGAGGCACCCTGTTAATACAGCAAACGCGAGGTAGGGGTTTGATTTCAGCACATTGTGGAACATATTCCGGATCAGATTCACCATTTCATCATAGTATCCGTGAATATGTGCTTTGTCCAAGGGTACGTCGTATTCGTCAATCAACAAAACGACGGGTTTGCCAAAATGCTTACATAGAAGACTCGTTAAATCGTAGAGACTCATGTTTAGTAAGTTCTCTGGAGAATCAACAGTATTTATACCTGTATATAAAGTAAGTAATTGTCTGTATTTTCCTTTTTCTTCTTCTGTAAGAGCAGGACTATTCTCTAGAAAATAAAAATTATTTACAGCATTCCCAATAACAGACGCAAATGCATAGAGAGCACTCTTAAAATTCAGTGCATCCACACCCTTCAGCGTTAACCAAATCACAGGATATTGCCCCATGTAAGCATTGCAAAGTTCGGTATCTTTAGTAATGTTAAGACCGTCAAATAGTGCTGGATTGCCATCGATTTCGAAGAAGCTCTTCAACATCGTCATGTTGAGGGATTTACCGAAACGACGAGGGCGTGTAAACAACTTAACCTGACCGCTTTCCTCGATGATTTCTTTGATGAGAAGCGTTTTATCTACATAGTAACAGTCCTGTTCACGCAAAGTTTCAAATATATCAATGCCTGTCGACAGCTTCTTCATGATAGCCTCCATAACATTTCAAATTAACTAAACAGTTAATTAATGCAAGTATAGCATAAGCATTTGAGGGGTGCCATTGAGAATGTAGGATGGAAGGATTTCAAGAATATCAAAAACGATCCATAAGATAGCATTTGAATACTCTTATGGATCGTATTATTTTATATATTTTGATTTCTTACAATCGTTATGCAATATCCCGCATGCGCTCCGCTGCCGCACGTGCAAGCTCGGACCGTACGCATTCGGACTCTTTGAAGGTAACAAGAGCGCAATACTGTGAATCCTTCATCGTTTCTGCTGCGAAAACAAGCCCATTGTTTTTTCGATCCAGCATGACATCATCGATCTGGTCCGGATCACCACAGATCACAATTTTTGTCTTTTCACCGGCTCTTGTCACGATGCCCATGACCTGCTTCGGTGTCGCGTTCTGTGCTTCATCGAGAATCAGGAAGGAGTTCGTAATGCTTCTGCCGCGCATGAAGCCCATGGATTCGATGGAGATGCGGCCGGTACCGAGATAGTCGTCGATAGACTGCTGGATATCACTCTCTGCAGTACCCTGAATCCGGAAATAGGTGCGGAGGTTATCGGTGATGCCACGAAGCAGCGGAGAAACCTTCTCCTGCTCATCACCCGGCAGGAAGCCGATGCCCTTATCAAATTCAACATTATTTCTCGTCGCGATGATCTGGTCCCATTTGTCATGGCTGTAGCCATACATTCCAGCAACAACTGACAAAAATGTCTTTGCGGTACCAGCTTCACCAATGAGAATCACGAGCGGAATATCCGGCGAAAGCAGCGCGTCCATAGCGAACTGCTGGCCGACATTTCTCGGGATCACCTTTCCGTACTGCTTCACATCAGTTAGCTTTTTGAAACTGCCTGCCCGATATCGTAGCAGCACGGATTTCGACGGATCCTCCATTTTATGCGCGATGATGTATTCATTTTCAATGAGCCCGTCCGCATACTCTCCGGCGGGTGCGGTTCCCTCTTTCATGATGACCTGAATGAGCTCCTCGGGAAGCGTAAGCTCTGTCCGTCCGGTATATTCACCGGTAATCTTTACCTCTGCGTTTTTATAGCTTTCCACGGGAACGTTGATCTCGTCCGCCTTGATGGAAAGACCGCGGTCCTCCGTTACGAGAATCGCCTTTAGATTCATGGCAACCGCGATAAGACGATTGTCCGGCTTTTCAAGACTCCAGCCGGACGGCAGCGCGTCGGTGAACATGTGATCATTCTCGATCCGTACTGTTCCTTTCTGTTCATTAATGATGACACCCTCTGAAATCTTTTCACCCTGAAGCTTTCCGAGCTTTCGCACCGCATCGATGCGGTCGAGAGCCTGCCTTGCCTGATATCCCGTCTCCCCCTTCGCCGTTTTCAGATTATCCAGCTCTTCGATACTCGTCGAGGAGATCACAACCTCATTGTTATCGAAGCCATAGAGCGAATTCGGATACTTCATGAGAACATTCGTATCCAGCAAAAACGACTTTACCTTCGGAGACGTACTCTTTTTTCTTGGCATAAGCTATCCTCTTTTAATGTACAACAGGCACAGATTACCGCCTAGCTATATTATGCCACTGAATCATCAAATTGAGGTTAAACAATTGTAAAACCGCTATATATAGTTGGAATAGTTCATATTTAGGCGCACGTATTACACTGATCCTTCGAAGTGCCTCATCAGTTTCTAAAAGGCGTAAAGCCGCTTACCTCTTTTCTTAGGAGTGTGGGAACAAAAATTGCATCCGTTCCGGATAACGCGTTGTGATGTTTTCAAGTAAATACTCTGGTATGGCTTTTTTGAAATGATCTGCGATGACAGGATCATCGATCGTCCAGAAAGAAAGCGGAATCGACGCATGAATCATGGTGTCGAGCGCGTCCGCTTCCATCAGTGCCTGATAGTCGATATTCAGTGCGCGGCATTCTGTCTGAAGAAATAACGCGGCAAGACGTTCAAAGCGGTTCGGATCCGTCATGCTGTAAAAATCAGGCAAAAGCTCTTCCGCGTTGATAAAAATCTGCTTTGCAGAAACATCAAAGGTGATTGCCTCTTCTTCTGAAAAGTCCGGCTTCATCGAACCGGAAAAGAAAATACGTTCGGATTCGATATCCGCTTTTTCGGCCATATAGAGGATTTCCGGCCCAAGTTGATACTGCTTACAGTCACAATTGATGTTTTTTACAGAATGGTGGAGAATACAAAATGCATCCTTAAGGCTTACAACCGGTACTCCATCACCATCCGGATTATGGCTGAGTATCAAGGCGCCATCATGATTTTTTCTAACATCAATCTCGATAAAATCGACTGGCTCATAGAGCGCCTTCTCGAGATATTCCTTTGAATTCATCCTTGTACCACTTGAACCGGAATGTGCTGTCAGATGCATGATTTTCCTCCTCTCAGTCATAAAAGCAGTGTATATAGGATAAAATATCATCCTTCGATCCGTGATAAGGGCCGGGCGTTTCCATCTTTTTTGATACCAGCGCCGCAGCAAAGAGTACAGCTTCCTGTGCTGTGTGGGTGGAACGCATGGCGAGATATCCTGCAAAGGTCGTATCGCCTCGACCGGTTCGACCGGAAGAATTCCCGGGATCGTCACGTAACGAACGAGAGCCGGATAGGAAGCACCATCAATCTTTGCCGCTTCATACTGGCTCTTCGGGATCGCCTGCATCGCCGCGTAAAGAAGTAGAAAGACGAAGGGAGCATTCTGCCAGATATCGATGAGAATGAGCATCGGAAGTGCTGTGCGCATATCCGAAAACCAGTTCGGCGCGGTGATGCCGAGGCCTTCAAGTGCCTTGTTAATGATACCGTAATTGGGCGAGAGCATCATCCGGAAGGAGAGGGCTACGGTAACGGATGGCAGGAGATAGGGAATCAGAAGACTGATTCGCATGATTTCTTCAGGCAGCTGTCGAAAGAAACCCATGATGAACCAGATGATGAGCGGAAGATTGATGAGGATGCAGGAGAGAATCATGGGATGCAGAGTCGCAAGAATGCCCGCCTTGTTGAACATCGTATATAGGGGAATCGTGAAGGCGACCGGCGGAAGAATACGTATCAGAAGAATCCAGAAGGATAAACCACCTTTCCAGCTGTTCTTGAAACGATCTCTTGCAAGAATGTAGGAAGTGGCAAGACCGAAAATTAGAGAAATAGCAAGTGATACTAATGTGATGAGAAGGCTGTTGGAAAGAGCTCTTCCGAAATTTTTTTCTGTGAAAAGCTCAATGAAATTCATAACGGTTAGCGAATGCGGCAGGAGCTTCGGATCGCTAAGTGCTTCAGATGGCTGCACGGCCATAACAATCAGCCAGTAAACCGGAAATAGTGCGATAAAAAGAAGAAGTGCGCCAAATATAAATTTGAATAGCTTTAGAAAAATCTTCTTACTGGACATAAAAAATCCGCCTTTCAAAAACACAAGGCGGATTATAACAACGAAGCGTGCATCGCTTCTACCATATTATGTTAAAAGTTTTGCAATGGTTTTGTAAAGTCGTGTAAAAAGTTTGTATCTTTAATAGATGCAGACGGAAGATGATTTGTGGCAAATTCTATCGTGATGTCATGCATTTGTGATACAGACTGTATGCATCACGTCGCGACACCGGCGAACTGGGCTTCGTACAGTGTCTTGTAAAACCCGCCGGCGGCGAGCAGCTCGTCGTGCGTGCCCTGCTCGATGATATGGCCGTCCTTCATGACGAGGATGGCGTCCGCGTTCCGAATCGTGGAGAGACGGTGTGCAACGATGAAGCTTGTTCGCCCCTTCATGAGCTTGTCAAACGCATCCTGCACGAGCAGCTCTGTACGGGTATCGATGCTGGAGGTCGCTTCATCGAGGATCAGCATCGACGGGTGGCAGAGCATGACACGGGTGATACAGAGAAGCTGCTTCTGGCCTTGCGATAAATCGTCGTCATTGATGATTGTGTCCAGCTTCTTCGGAAGACGCCGGATGAAGTCCCAGCTGTGGGCTTCCTTTGCGGCGGTGATGATTTCTCCATCACTGGCCTCCGGACGCCCGAATGCGATATTCTCACGCACCGTTCCATTCATGAGCCAGGTATCCTGCAGTACCATGCCGAAGCTTTCCCTGAGCGAATGCCGCGAAACCAACTGTGTATCTGTTCCGTCAATCCGGATCGTACCGGCGTTCACATCATAGAACCGCATGAGAAGATTGATAAAGGTTGTTTTGCCGCAGCCTGTCGGCCCGACGATCGCAATCCGCCTGCCGGCATTGGCACTTAGATTAAAGTGCTCGATGAGCGGCTTGTCCTTCGTGTAGGAGAAGGATACATCCGTAATGCTTACATCGCCCTTCACAGGCTTAGGAAGTTCGACGACCGGATCAGTCGACTGCGGCTTCGCTTCGATCAGCTCAAACACGCGTGCCGCGCAGGCCATCGCGTTCGTGAGCTCCGTGAAGACGGAAGAAATATCGTTAAAGGGCTTCATATACTGGTTTGCGTAGGTGAGGAGCACCGTGAGTGTTCCGACCGTCAGACGCCCGCCGAGGATCATGAAGGAGCCGACCAAAGCGACGAGCGCATAGATCACAGCATTGACCGCACGTGTGGAAGGATTCGTCAGAGAGCTGAAAAAGATCGCCCGCACGGAATACTTCTGGAGATCCTTATTGATCTTGTCGAAACGTTCAGAAGCCCGCTCGCCGTAATTGAACGCCTTCACGACCTTCTCGCTGCCGACCATTTCATTGATGAGGGCCGTCTGCTGGCCGCGCACCTCGGTCTGCCGTTGGAACATCGAGAAGGACCGCCCGGCGATAAACCGCGCGACGAGAAAGCTGACCGGCGTCAGGATCATGACCATCAGTGTAATGCTTACACTTCGCTGTAGCATAAAGATGAGTGTCGCGACGATCATGACGATGCCGGAAAAGAGCTCGCTGAAACCAAGCAGCAGACCGTCGGAAAGCTGATCGACATCCGCGATGACACGCTGCACGATATCGCCTTCGGAATTCCGGTCAAGGTAGGAGAGCGGCACCTCCTGGATCCGACGGATCGCCTTTGCACGAATATCGGCGACCGTCCGGTAGGTAAGTCGGTTGTTGATGAGATTCATGACCCAGGTGACAAGCGATGCCAGTATGATAAAGAACAGCGTCTTTTTCATGATCACCGCAATCGCTGCGAAATCTACTTGAGAAGGCCCCAGGATATAGTCGATCGCCTGGCCGAACAGGATCGGGATATAGAGCTGCAGGATGACGGAAACCGCCGCAAGCAGCACACTGAGAAACAGAAGCAGACTGTAATTCCCGATGACATGAAGCACCTTGCCGAACACAGTTCTGGTTTCTTCACGCGTCATTTTCTTCACTGGTTTCTTGCTCATATCTCTGCCTCCTTTCCATTTTCCATCGCTTGTCCAATGTCGCTTTCTGCCTCTTTTCCGGTAGCTGCCGTATCACCCGTTAAGGATTCTTTTGTGTCTCCAGTAGTATCTGTGCCTTTACGATCGGGTCGCTCGTCCGGATACTGCGAGTAATAGATTTCCTGGTATACCGGGCAGGTCTTCATGAGCTCGTCGTGTGTCCCTTTGCCAGCCAGCTTACCATCATCGAGGACGAGAATCTGATCCGCCGTGCGGATACTTGACGCACGCTGCGAAACGATGAAGATCGTGAGACTTCCCTCCATCGCTCGGACAGCACGTCGCAGTGCAAGATCCGTCGCGAAGTCAAGTGCACTGGAGGAATCATCCATGATGAGGATTTCCGGCTTCTTTACAAGTGCTCTAGCAATCGTGAGACGCTGACGCTGACCACCGGATAGATTCCGTCCCTTCTGCTCGATATGCGCATCCAGCTGGCCGGCCTTTCCTTCGACGATCTCCTTCGCCTGTGCGGTTGTCAGTGCGGCCCAGATTTCATCATCCGTTGCGTCCTGATTGCCCCAGCGGAGGTTATCTCGAATCGACCCCTCAAAAAGGATCGCCTTCTGTGGTACGACGCCGATCTTATCGATGAGCGCTCCCTCCGGATAGTTCTTTACATCAATGCCATCGACAGCTACAGAACCCTTCGTCGCATCATAAAAACGTGGGATGAGATTGACAAGCGTCGACTTACCGCAGCCGGTACCACCGATGATGCCGACCGTCTGTCCGCGCTTTACCGTGAAATCGATATCCGTCAGCGCCTCCGCATCGCTTTCGGCATACGAGAAGGACACATGGTCGAAGCGGACAGCATCAGCCGAAGAGATGTCGGAACCGCTCGAAATGTTGTGGAGTTCGGAACCAACAGCATCAGCCGCGGTGCTATCGGAGTCGCCTGATCCGTCGTGAAGCCCAGAACCAGCAGCACCAGCCGCGGTGTTCCGTATGTCTGCATTGGCAGAAGAAGCGGCTTCGGCAAGCTTTTTCGGATAGGCCATGCTCGGCTTGATATCGAAGATGTCTGCGATACGGTCTGCGCAGGCGAGAGACTTGTTGATCGTAATGATGAGACTCGCGAGCTTGATGAGCTCGACGATGATCTGCGCCATGTAGTTATAGAGCGCGACGACATCGCCCTGAAGCAGTGCACCGGACGAAACGCGGAGTGCACCGGTCTTTATCAGTACGATGGTCGCGATATTGATGATCGCGTAGGTGGCCGGATTCATCAGCGCGGAGAGTCGTCCGACCGATTCATTTATCTTCGTGAGGGCGTCGTTTCGTTCGTCGAAGGACTTGACTTCATTCTCTTCCTTACAGAACGCACGGATGACGCGGGCACCGGAAAGGTTTTCACGGGTCAGACCGGTCAGCTTATCGAGGGCCTTCTGCGCCTTCTGGAACAGCGGGATACTTGTCAGCATGATCCCGAACACGACGATGAGAAGGAGCGGGATCACGACGACGAAAATCAGTGCCGATTTTACATCGATCGTGAACGCCATGATCATGGAGCCGAACACAATGAAGGGCGAGCGGAGTAGAAGCCGAAGCGCGAGATTGATACCGTTCTGTACCTGATTCGCGTCACTCGTCATACGAGTGATCAGCGTATCGGTGCCCAGCGTATCGAGCTCTGTGTAGCTAAGCTTCTGGATGTGATCGAACAGTGCCTGGCGCATCTCTGTCGTGAAGCCGACACTCGCGTTCGCCGCGAACCATTGGGCGGTGAAGGAGAAGAGCATGCCGGCTACCGCGAGAATCAGCAGCGCGCCGAACATGAGATAGAGATAAGGATGATCGTTTGAAGCGATGCCGCGGTTAATGATGGCGGCGACAACAAGCGGGACCAGCAGGTTCATGATGGCTTCCAGCAGCTTAAAAAGCGGTGCGAGAACCACTTCCTTCTTGTAATGCTGGAAGAATCTACGTAGACGTTTCATAGAAAACTCCTTGAAATTTATGTTCAGGCATTCGGAAAGTACCAGAAGGAAGTCCTGTCCGGCACAAACGTTACGGTGTTCGGACAGGATTCCATACGACTGACCTAGGCTTCCTCTATGATAACACGTCTCTTGACATATGAAATATATATGTTTTTAATTAATTTATATGTTTTATATATGGGAGATGACCACATGAATTTTTTACAGCTTCAGTATTTTGCGGCAGTTGTGGAAGAAGGAAGCATTTCGCAAGCGGCGAGAAAGCTTAATATTTCCCAGCCACCGCTGTCGATGCAGATTAAAAATCTGGAGGAGGAATATGGCGTTAAGCTCTTTGAACGAGGAAGCCGACATATTCGTCTCACGGAAAGTGGCGAGCTTCTCTATGGTTATGCGGTTCGGATGCTGGAGATGCAGAAGGCAGCGGAGGATGATCTTCGAAGTGTGAAAGCTGGACAGAAGGCAAGTCTCCGACTTGGAATCATTTCCTCAGGAGAATGCCCTGAGCTCCTGTCAGGATTATCTGATTTTCAGAAACTGCACCCAGATGTGACCTTCCGGATCTTTGACCGCAATACCTTCGAGCTTCAGCAGGATATCGAGAAGCAGCGCATTGACCTTGCTGTGATTAGAACACCGTTTCAGACGGCGCATATTGAGGCTGTAACACTTCGAAAGGAAAACTTTTATGTTGTCGGGACAGAAAAAATCCTGAAGCCTCTCCGAAGGAAAAAGGCCACCTTTAAGGAGCTTCAGGACTTACCACTTATAATGTATAGGCGATGGGAGGATTCGATTCGGCAAGCCTTTGATCGCGCGGAGATTCATCCGCATTTCACACTCATCAGCGATGATGCAAGAACCTGCGTGCAGTGGGCGGAAGCCGGCATCGGTGCAGCTCTCGTCCCGGCATCGGTACTGAATTTGAAACCACAGCTTTCCTACCGCGTCCTTGAAGAACCAACCATGCAGACCGAAGTCTGCCTCATTCGCCGCACCGACCGGCAGATCTCTGAAACCGCGGAGCAACTATTTTCGTTCTTCAGGAATCGAACGTAGTCGAAATGAAATATAAATTGCCAAAGGTCGATTTATTTTAGATCTTTGGCAGTGTTCCGACTCCATGCTGAAAAGATCAAATTTCTGTAAAGTTTGTGTAAGGGATGAAATTCCTGAATTTAGCTGGATGTTATTTACAGGCTGAAATAAAATAAAACCAAATGTGCTTGCATGTGGCAGCGAATTTACATATTCTTGACATAAGGACTATGACGCTCGATTTTTGGAATATGGTAAATTTTGAGGTGAAGCTTTTTCGTTATTACGAAGGGAAAATTATGAACTATTTAAAAGAAATCATGTGGATCGCGGCATTTACTTTCGTCGGTGAGGTATTAAATAATCTTTTGCCGCTTCCTGTACCGGCGGGTGTGTACGGGATGTTGTTGCTGCTCTTTGCGCTGATGATCGGGATCGTGAAGCTTCCGGATGTCGAGGGCGCCGGCAATTTCCTTCTCGATATGATGACGATGATGTTTTTGCCGGCAGCTGTAGGCATTATGAGCGTAACGGATATTCTAGGACCGGTTCTGATTCCATATGTGGTAATCGTCGTGGTTTCTACCATTCTCGTCATGGCAGTAACAGGACTGACGGCGAGCGTTGTTCTCAAACGCACAGAATCAAAGAAAAGCCAGAGGCTTGAGCAGGAAGAAATCTCTCTGGAACCGCATGAGACCTTCGGAATCGGACGGAGAGCACTTAGTCCGAACGGTGAAATTGACGGTGCTAACGGATATCGTGAGATTATAGATGAAAAGCGTGACAAAAGAATGACGGCAGAAAAAGAGAAAGAGGTAGACGCATGAAGGAAGCATTGATGAATTCAAGCTATTTCGGACTTTTGCTAAGCACATTCTTCTTCATGCTGGCGGTGCGTATCAAGGCACGCTTTCGCCTTGCCATTCTGAATCCACTGCTTGTTTCGACGCTTCTCATTGTGCTGATTTTGAAGCTTACCGGCATTCCGTATGAGAGCTATAAGGAGAGCGCGAACCTTCTTAGCTATCTTTTAACACCGGCGACAGTTTGCCTCGCGATTCCGATGTATAAGCAGCTTCAGCTTCTCATGGATAATCTGGCCGCAGTGCTTGCCTCCATTACAGCCGGTACCGTGAGCTCCCTCCTCAGCATCCTTCTCATGGGAAAGCTGTTTGGTCTTTCCAATGAGCACATCACGACACTGCTTCCAAAGTCAATTACAACCGCGATCGGAATGGGTGTCTCTCAAGAAGCGGGAGGTATCGTCACACTGACGGTTGCCGGCATTGTCATGACTGGTATCCTCGGAAATATGATCGCAGAGACTGTTTTTCATGTCTTTCACATCGATCATCCGATTGCAAGAGGGCTGGCGCTCGGTACCAGCGCACATGCTGTCGGTACTGCGAAGGCCTTGGAGCTCGGGGAAATAGAAGGCGCGATGAGCTCTCTCAGCATCTGTGTTGCAGGTGTTCTGACTGTAATTCTGGTGCCAGTGATCAGTGGTATTGCATTGCAATAAAATATTCACGACTGTTTTGATTGCTTCGCCGATTATTATTCGGCTTCCAACTGGTATTACGGGAATAAAATCATAAGGAGGATTTTTATGTTCACATTCAACCATTTCAACTTCAACGTTAAGAATCTCGACACAAGTCTTAAATTTTACAAGGAAGCCCTCGGCCTCGAGCCCCTTACTGTCAACGACCAGCCGGAGTTCACGATCGTTTTCCTTGGGGACGGCAAAACCGGCTTCCGCCTCGAGCTCACCTACATGAAGAACCGCACCGAACCCTACGACCTCGGCGAACAGGAATACCATCTCGCCATGACTGCCTCCGACTACGAAGCCGCCCATGCCCTTCATCAGAAAATGGGCTGCATCTGCTTCGAAAACCCAACGATGGGCATCTACTTCATAGAAGACCCCGACGGCTATTGGATCGAAATCGTCCACAACGGCAGCTATATGGAAGAACATACGAGATAGAAACGTAGTCTTAAACATATGTGCAGTGCTACTAAATTGATTTAGGGACTATGCTAAAAGCATAGCCCCTTTATTGCGATTAAATATCAATTTGACTCTTCTAGTTTGAACATTGCACGTGCGATTTCGTCCTGCAGCACACCGTTTTCCAGCGTGTGGTTGATGTTCCGAAAATGGCGGCGGAGCTCATGCTCGAGCTTCGCGCGGTCCCCGGTATCGACCGCATCGACGATCGCACGATGCTGTGACACGATATTGATGCTGTCATCGAGGCGATTCTTATCGTTTCTTTCGATACCAAGCGCGAAGCGGCGCGCGCGAAGATAATGTATGTCGTGATAGCCGGTGTGATCCTTCACAAACTCCTTTTTCTGCAGATGATAGAAGAGATCATGAAATTGATAATCAAGATCGGTCATCTTTTCGAGCTCGTTATACCGGATGGCCTTTTCCTGCTTTTCCAGCATAGAACGGAGCAGCGGCACAAGCGGTGTGATGAGCCCGGCATCGTAGGCATCCAGCACGACACGGGTTTCCAAAACCTCCCGAAGATAGCGTACCTCCCGGACATGCTGCATATCGATGAGGCTCACGAAGCTGCCGCGCTGTGGGAAGGATTCGAGAGCACCTTCACGGTTCAGACGCTGCACCGCTTCACGAACTGGTATACGGCTGCAGTCAAACTGCCGTGCAAGTCTTGCTTCACTGAGCTTTTCGCCGGGCTTAAGTGTCAGTGCGGCGATTTCATTCCATAAATAATGATGAATTTCCTGTGGGAGCGAAACGGCTTCTGATCGGGACAATGCCTCAGATGGGGCGGCTGTCGCTTCTGGCGAAGTATTCACTGTAGGCGGAAACAGTTCGTTTGAAAGAGCGAGATTCGTTTTGTTTTCTGTGTTCATATTTTTCAGTATCAGATTGTCTATTAGAGCAATCCTGATTTTCCTTCCTGCTATTTTGATCTATTATACACGATTTTTGAAAAGTGGTATACAGTTGTACAAAACAAAAAACTTCCATAAAGTGGTTGACCATACAAAAAAAATAAGCTACTATGAAGCTACAGAAACTGGTATACATTTTTGAAAAAGTATTGAAACCATCTATTTATACGCTCATTGCGAGAAGGAGAATTAACTATGGAAATGACATTCCGTTGGTACGGCTCGAAGTTTGACACCGTGACACTCAAGCAGATCCGGCAGATTCCGGGCGTGACCGGTGTCATCACGACACTGTATGACACGACGCCGGGTGAGATGTGGACGAAAGACGCGATTCATGCGTTGAAGCAGGAGGTAGAGGATAACGGCCTTCACATCAGCGGTATCGAATCGGTCAATGTCTGCGACTCGATCAAGGTCGGCGACAAGGATCGCGACATGTACATCGAGAACTATATCAAGACCCTCGAGCATCTCGGCGAAGAGGGCATCCACATGGTCTGCTACAACTTCATGCCGGTGTTTGACTGGACGAGAACCGAGCTTGCGAGAAGAAATCCGGATGGCTCAACTGTACTTGCCTACAACCAGCACGCAATCGACCAGATCGATCCGTCAGATTTCGGTGCTTCCATGGAGCGCATGGCAAACGGTCAGACCCTTGCCGGCTGGGAGCCGGAGCGTATGGCAAAGATCAAGGAGCTCTTCGAGATGTATAAGGATACAGACGGCGAGAAACTCTTCCAGAATCTCGTGTACTTCCTGAAGGCGATCATGCCGACCTGTGACAAGTATGATATCAACATGGCGATCCATCCGGATGATCCGGCCTGGTCCGTGTTCGGCCTTACCCGTATCATCAACAGTGAGAAGAATATCCTTCGTCTGATGGATGCTGTTCCGGATACGCATAATGGCGTAACCTTCTGCTCGGGCTCCTACGGCACAAACCTTGAGAATGACCTGCCGCACATGATCCGCGTGCTGAAGGGCCGGATTCATTTTGCACATGTCAGAAACCTCCGCTTCAACAACACAAATAAGGCGGATCTCGATTTCCAGGAGGCATGCCATATTTCCAAGGACGGCAACTTCGATATGTACGAGATCGTCCGCGCACTTTATGAGACTGGCTTTGACGGACCGATTCGTCCGGATCACGGTCGTATGATCTGGGACGAGGTTGACAAGCCGGGTGTGATGCCGGGCTATGGCCTCTATGACCGCGCACTCGGTGCGACCTATATCCAGGGTCTCTGGGAAGCCATCGAGAAGAGTGAGACGAGACTTCTCAACAAGTAACATGCCAATGCTTCCTTCCGAAGCATCTTCACGAAAGCTGATTCTTGAGGCTCCGGAAGGTATGAAATATCGTGGACCTACAAAACTGGTATACATTTATATAGAATCTTGCCGGATTTGTATCAAAAAAATCCGGACAGAATGAAAGAAGTTCGACGGATTCGAATCAAAATAGAAAATCGAAACAGGGTAGAAAGAGGAATAACATGAAACTAACACTAGAAGGATTGAAGGATCGTGCAGCCTGGGAGAAGGTTGGTGTAAGCATTCCGAGCTATGACATCGTGAAGGTTGCAGAAAATACAAAGAAGGCACCGATCTGGGTGCATTTCGGCATCGGAAATATCTTCCGTATGTTTATCGGCGGCCTGGCAGATACACTGATCGAGAAGGGCGAACTTGACAAGGGCATCACCTGTGTCGAGACCTTCGATTTTGATACCGTTGATATGATCTACAAGCCGTATGACAATCTCGTACTCGGCGTAACACTCCGGGCTGACGGCTCTACGGATAAGCACGTGATCGGCTCTTTGACCGAAGCCATCAAGGCACAGTCCTCTGTACCGGAATATTGGAATCGTCTGAAGGAGATCTTCACGAATCCGGCGTTCCAAATGGCGACCTTTACGATCACGGAGAAGGGTTATGCACTGAAAAACGCGGCTGGTCAGTATTTTCCGTTTGTACAGGCAGATATCGATCAGGGGCCGGAGAAGCCGGGTGCCGCGATGGCGATCGTTGCCTCCCTTCTTTATGAGAGATTCAAGGCAGGTGCGTATCCTGTAGCCATTGTCAGCTGCGACAACTGCTCACACAATGGCGAGAAGCTGATGAATTCTGTTGTGACGATGGCAAAGGAATGGGAGAAGAAGGGCTTCGTGCCGGCCGAGTTCGTCGCATATCTTCAGGATGAGAAGAAGGTAGCTTTCCCGTGGTCCATGATCGATAAGATTACCCCGCGTCCGGCACCATCTGTCGAGAAGGAGCTCGAGAAGCTCGGGATCGAGGATATGACACCGGTTGTGACCTCGAAGCACACCTATATCGCACCGTTTGTCAATGCTGAGGGCCCGCAGTATCTTGTTATCGAGGACAAGTTCCCGAACGGTCGTCCGAAGCTGGAGGATGCCGGTGTTTATATGACAGATCGTGATACCGTGAACAAGGTGGAACGAATGAAGGTAACGACCTGTCTTAACCCGCTGCACACAGCGCTTGCCGTATATGGCTGTGTGCTCGGTTACACGCTGATTGCGGATGAAATGAAGGATCCGGAGCTTAACAAGCTTGTGCGTGAGATCGGTCTCGTCGAGGGTATGCCTGTTGTGACGGATCCAGTTATCCTTAGTCCGAAGGACTTCGTGGATGAGGTCATCAATGTCCGTATCCCGAACCCGTTTATGCCGGATACGCCGCAGAGAATCGCTACCGATACCTCGCAGAAGGTGGGCATCCGTTATGGTGAGACCATCAAGAGCTATGTCGCGAAGTATGGTGATGCGAAGAAGCTCCGGTTCATCCCGCTTGCGATCGCCGGCTGGCTCCGCTATCTTCTTGGCGTCGATGACGAGGGAAAGACCTTTGAGCGCTCCTCCGATCCGATGCTCGATAGCCTGACGGAGGCACTTTCAGGAATCACGCTTGGCAACGCGACAGCCACTGCTGACGCGGGATCTTCTGTGGACTCTGCCATGATCAGCACGAAGCTTCACCCGATTCTTTCCAATGCTAACATCTTCGGCTCAGACCTCTACGCTGATGGTATCGGTGAGCTGGTGGAAGAGTACTTCCGCGAAGAGATCGCCGGCCCGGGAGCGGTGCGCTCGACACTGAAGAAGTATCTGGATTAAAAAGAATAGCATCACGATAAACAGAATAGTTGATTGAAGGCAGATATTTTGGGCATTTCACAAAATATCTGCTTTTTTTTCTTTCAGAAATATATTTCATTCATATCAAAATAGCAGTATATTTACATTTATGGAATACGCAATTATGCGTATCTATTAGATGCGTTTCAATACAAGTGGGGCCAGATATAGGGGCTTCAACTCCAGCATATTATCATTACCTAAATCTTTTTGTGAGAACAAAATTCTTCTTGAAATGACACTTGAATATTTTTCCACGAAGGCATCCATAGATTTATGGCTTTTAATGGAAGCAGATTTCACTTCAATCGGAATAACCTTCGATTTTGAGGTTAGCAAGAAATCGATTTCAAAATAATGCGTGCTGCTTTCTTTTTGCCATGTATGGTAGTAAAGATTTTTGTTCAGCGATGAAATGATCTGGGCGACGGCATTTTCATATAAATATCCAAGATTTGTATCAAGTTTATCGCTCAGAAGCTTGGCATAGATATCTGTATGTATTTCTCCTTCATTGTTAAAAAGGAGCGTCGTGAACAGTCCTGTATCTGATAAATACATTTTATAGGAATCTTCTGTGATGCATTGTGAGAGTGCTGCATTTACATTGTTGGTATTATAAGAAATAAGAACTGTCTTCGAATCTATAAGATCGGAAAGAAGCTCTTTATCCTTTTCGGTTGTTCTCTTGCCTATGGCATTTGATATGACGTAGCGTTTTTTATTGGATGCAAGCTGGCTTGGAATTGCATCATACATTTTGGAAATTCGTCCGCTGCTATCAATTTTATAGAAATCATTCTTGTAAAGTTCAATTATCTCACGCTTGATTCTGTCAATTTCATTGAAATTTTCCTTATCAACATAGGCTTGTACAGCCTGTGGCATACCGCCAACAGCAAGATATATACGAAAATCACGCATTAATTTTCTATTTACGGCGTTTCCCATTGAAATGTTGCTACGTTCAATTTCCTCAAGAATTTCCCAGGATTGATTTTCACAAGCCCACAAGAACTCTTCGTAATCCATGGGATAAAGATTGATTTTATGTTCCTCGGAGGGAATCAAGATATTTTTAACATTTTTCTTAATGCTGATTAGAGAACCAGTTTCGATATAAGCATAGCGTCCGTCTTTTACTAGATATTTGATAGCTTGTCGTGCTTTTGGAAAAAGTTGGATCTCGTCGAAAATAATGACAGACTTTCCCACAATAAGATCTACACCAGTAACAGCCTGGAGTCTTAAAAAGAAAATATCCAGCTGTGAAATATCGTCAAAGATACGAAGGATTTCTTCCGTCACATTGCCAAAGTCAATTAGAATATATGATTCGAATTCATTCCTAGCAAACTCTTCAGCAAGCGTGGATTTTCCAACACGTCGTGCGCCTTCAATGAGTGCTGCATATTTTTTGCAATATTTATTCTTCCACTCCAAAAGTTCAGCATAGGCTTTTCTTTTAAACATGTGCATGCACTCCTTTAAATCTGCATTATTTCAAAATTTATTTTAGCAAAAAATGTTATTATTTCAATTATTTATTGGAGGAAAAATGCAGATATTTCAATATGCGAGCTGCAAATAAATGCAGATATTTCAGCAATGATCGATTTATATCGTAATAGCTTAACAGACTGTCAATCCGGAAAATTTCATCCTGCCTGTGTAGCACGGATCACCCGCGTCATCGCGGAGATCTGCCACATTGCATGGTACCAGCCCTCGAAGGCCTTCAACGTTTCTTCTCTATAGTGAAACCATTCTGTGAGATAGTCACCCATGCCCCATTTGGTCGTGATTGTCTTTAAGGCACTTTGATAAAGGCTGGTTCAGCGTTTCGATCAGTTTACTTTTCATACTCAATACTCTGCCTTTTCCATACGTGCTCCCTTCTATATTGACTTTGAAAATTTTTTTCATCAAGTAGTGGCATAAAATTACTTTTGTGTGCCACTACCCTGACCATCTAAATCTTGTAAAAGGGGGCGAAGCAGAAGTGATCCGGTCAGTGACAATTGGATGTCACCGGCCGGATCACTTCTGCTTCGCCCCTTAGTTTGTCAAAGGTGCCTAATAAAATTATGACAGGTGCCAGATGTCGGCATTGTACTGCTTGATGGTACGGTCGGAGCTGAAGTAGCCTGCCTTCGCGATGTTCACAAGCATCTTCTTTTCCCAGGCCTCGCGGTTTTCGTAATCTGCGAAGCACTGATCCTTTACGCGGATGTAATCCTCGAGGTCGATGAGCGCCATGAACCAGTCCTTGTTGATCATGTCGTTTTTAAGGCGCTCGAGACGTTCCTTGTCTCCAATCGCGAGGGTTTCCGGACCGGTAATGAAATCAACCGCTTCCTTAATAACCGGATCCTTTTCGTAGTAGTCGCGCGCTACGTAGTCGGAATTCTTGTAGTGTGCAATCACAGTGTCCGCATCCACACCGAAGCTATAGATATTGTCATCACCGACTAAGCTCCGGATTTCAACATTTGCACCATCGTTTGTGCCGAGTGTCACGGCGCCATTTAACATGAACTTCATGTTAGAGGTGCCGGAAGCTTCCTTTGAAGCCAATGAAATCTGCTCGGACACGTCGCCGGCCGGGATGAGCTTTTCAGCATAGGTTACGTTATAGTTTGTGACAAACACAAGCTTCATATACGGACTGACATCCGGATCCTGATCGATGATCGTCTGAAGCACAAGCAGAAGATGGATGATGTCCTGCGCGATAATGTAGGCAGGCGCGGCCTTCGCACCGAAGATGAAATTGAGCGGACGAACCGGCTTCTTGCCGGACTTGATCTCGAGATACTTGTGGATGATGTAGAGTGCATTCATCTGCTGACGCTTATACTCGTGAAGCCGCTTTACCTGGATATCGAAGATACCATCCGGGTTAAGCGTGATGTGTTCATTGGAAGCGATGACAGAGGCAAGGTACTTTTTGTTTTCTGCCTTGATCGCACCAAGACGGGCAAGCACCTTCGGATCATCCTTGTAGGCAAGAAGCTTTTCAAGCTCGTCAGCATCCTTGTGGTAGCCGGTGCCGATCGTCTCGTCGAGGAAATCAGCAAGTGCCGGGTCACAGTCGAGAAGCCAGCGGCGGAAGGTGATACCGTTTGTCTTGTTGTTGAACTTCTGCGGGTAAAGCTCTGCGAAGTTATGAAGCTCAGTATTCTTCAGAATGTCCGTATGGATCTGCGCGACGCCGTTTACAGAGAAGCCGTAGTGCAGGTCGATGTGGGCCATATGGACGGTGTCGCTGCGATCGATGATCGCCGTCGAGAGATCGTCGGTACGGCGGCGGGCACGGTCATCGAGGATCTCAATGATCGGCACGAGCTGCGGGACGATTTCCTTGAGATAGGCGAGCGGCCATTTCTCGAGTGCCTCGGCAAGGATCGTATGATTTGTATAAGCACAGGTCTTCTGAACAACTTCGATCGCATCATCGAGACTGACACCCTCTTCGCAGAGTTGCCGGATCAGCTCCGGGATCACCATCGTCGGATGGGTATCGTTGATCTGGACGACTGCGTACTGGTCGAGGTCCGTGAGCTTCGAGCCCTTCGCCTTGGCCTCCTCGATGAGAAGATGCGCTGCGTTTGCGACGAGGAAGTACTCCTGATAAACACGGAGCTTCCGGCCGTCATCATCCGAATCATCCGGATACAGGAAAAGGGTCAGATTCTTGTCGATCGCTGTCTTATCGAAATCGATGCCATCCTTCACGATCGAATCATCGACGGTGTCGAGATCGAAGAGATGCAGGTGGTTCGTGCGGCCCTCATAGCCGGTCACCAGGATGTCATACATATGCGAATGATACGTCTTCCCGGCGAGGCTGACATCGTAGCCCTTCTTCGTGTCGATCTCCCAGCTGTCGCTCGTGATCCAGCGGTCCGGTGAAACGTTCTGTACATGATTGGCAAGATCCTGATGGAACAGACCGAAATGATAATTCAGCCCGACGCCGTCGCCATTTAAGCCGAGGGTCGCGATCGAGTCGAGGAAGCAGGCGGCAAGCCGTCCGAGACCGCCATTTCCGAGGCTCGGCTCATTTTCAAGCTCTTCGATCTTCGCAAGGTCCTTACCGTTCTCCGAAAGCAGTGCCTTCACATCCTTATAGATCCCGAGGTTGATGAGATTGTTTGAGAGAAGCTTGCCGATCAGAAACTCTGCGGAAATATAATAGAGCTTCTTGCCGGTGTTTTCTTCCTTCTTCTCTGCACGTGCCTGCGAGATCATCAGGAGTGCACGATACAGATCCTCATCCTTTGCAGCCCGGATCGATGTGCCGAGAATCGCTTCAAGTGCTGTTTTCAATTCAGTCTTACTGGAAGTCTGTTCTACGTGTGATTTTTCTAAAATATTAACATGATTACGTTCGTTCATGGGATACCTCCTTTGAAACGGAAAATTCTTTTCTGATAGTGCAAATTCTAACATCATGAGGCAGAGAGGTCTTGCACTTAACCATCATAAAATGATACTATACTGACATATCGGACGAGAGTGAACCAATCAAAACGACGAATAATGATACAAAAGTTGATTAAGCTACGTATATTCTAGAGATAAACTAAGGAGCCTGAGACCATGGATGCAATACAATACTATGATTATAAGGAAAATAAAAGGCATACGCCGGCCGACTTCCCATATAATGTCTATCCCTGTACCATTCCGCTGGATTTCCCGGATGTTCCACTCCACTGGCATGATGAAACAGAGATTATTGCTGTTAAAAAGGGGAGCGGCATCATCTCGGTTGACCTTCGGGAGGAGAGGGTGCTGGCAGGAGACATTGTGCTTGTACTGCCGGGGCAGCTCCACGCGATTCGTACCTACGGGCGGTATGAGATGAAGGACGGCCAGGACAACCTGAAGGAGGAAGGACAGGCAAAGGAAAGAACAGGGGAAGGTATCGCTGCCAAAAAAATTTCCACGGAGTATACTGATGAGAGCTCCGGGAAGGAGGCACGATTCAGAAATCTTCACGAGATGGAATATGAAAATATCATCTTTTCCGAAAAACTGCTACTGTCGAGTGATACGGCTGAGAGTATCTACAGAGCACTTATTCCGTTTTTTTCAATGGACCGAAATAATCTGCGGACACCTTCCTTTATAACAGGCATTAGTCCAGCCAGGACGCAGCTTTTTTCTCTCATTGAGGAAACAGATCGGATTTGTGACAAACGTCCGGAGGGCTGGCAGATTATGGTGGAGGCTAATCTTCTTCGCTTTTTCTTTGTACTTCTTCAGCATGTTGATGAAAGTAGTGACAATGCTGACACCGGCCTTCCGGCAAGGAACCTTGACCGGCTGCGGAAGGTAACAGAGTATGTGGGAAGCCACCTTGCAGAAAAAATAAGCATTGAACAAATGTCGGGTCTGACCGGCTACAGTGAGACACATTTTATCCGTTTTTTCCAGAAGACGACCGGACTTCGCTTTACAGACTGGCTGAACCGCTATCGCCTTTCGATGGCGACGAGACTTCTGACCCTTTCGGATGATCCGATCACGGATGTAGCGGCACAGACCGGGTTTAATAATCTCTCGTACTTTAATCGGAGCTTTAAACAGAAATATGGTATGACACCGCACGAATACCGGAAGCAAAATCGATGATTTAAAATGGACATGTTTCACTGGATGTGACGATTACTCCTGTCTGAAGCTCCATTGAATGCCTGTCTAATCATTATATTTTTATAAACTCGAATATTTTTGCAAAACCTGTGCGATAATATAAGTAATTTCATAGAAGGAGGTACAAACCAATGGACGATATGCAGATCTCGGAAGATTGTGTGGGATATCTTACAAAGCACTATAGCGGGGCAGAAGATATCCTCAGAAATGTCGGTTACCGGCAGCTCCGCAATTTTCCGAGACACAAATACACTAACACGATGGATCACTCGATCAGGGTTGCATGCGTCAACCTGTATCTAGCTGACAGATTTCATGTATCGGAGGAAAGCGCCGTAAAGGTTGGCCTTCTTCACGATTTCTGCCTCGTTGACTATTATGAGGAACCGCACCTCGATAAGTCGGAACGGCATCCCGGTATCTACGCGTTCTATCATCCTGTAGAGGCGGTTGAGAACGCCGAGGGAATCTGCGAGCTGACAGAAACAGAGAAAAAAGCGATCAAATCGCATATGTTTCCACTGGCTGTACGGATCCCGACCTCGAGACTCGGATGGCTTCTCACGATTTCTGATAAAATTGTTGCAACCTATGAAAGCTTTTACGGCATTCGTGCCTTCCATCGCGCGATGATCAGTGCCGGAAACAGAGCTGTCGTACGAATTGCAGCATGAATTCTTGGTTTAGGATATTTTAGATGTATAGGAGCCGTAGCATATTGCTGCGGCTTCTTTTGACGTAATCCCGGAATAACGCACTTGTGCGGCCTGACTTCAGGGTGTTTTAAGCAAATTAATTCATTGTGCTGGATTGATGATTTTGGTACGATAGATAGAACTTCAGCTTCGTATTTTGATGCTGAGTATCATATGAATATTACGAGGAAAATCAAATGGCAGATTTTATGGAGAGAGCGAAGGAGCTTCGTGCAGATACAACACGGCACTATAACTGCGCACAGAGCGTATTGATTCCCTTTGCTGAGGCGAAGGGTTATACGACAGAGCAGGCCTATTCGATCGGCAGAAACTTCGGGACCGGCATGAAGATGGGTGGCACCTGTGGCGCAATCACCGGAGGGCTCATGGCACTTGGTATGTACGATGTCGATGATGCCGCAACAATCGGTAATTATTTCAAGGCACTTCGGGAGCATCACGAAGGCCTCATGGACTGCGCTGATTTGCTCCGCGTGAATACGGAGCGCGGTGGACAGCGGAAACCGCACTGCGACGGCATGGTATATGAATGCGTTGAGTTGGTGGAAGAAATTCTCAAAGAGCATGGAAAGCTCTAATTCTGCATTTCTGCATATTACTCATTGATTAAATTTATTAGGGGAAGGAAGAAATGTAGGATTCATTTCTTCCTTCTCTTTATTACAGTAAATATATCTACTTTATAAATTGTCTTTGATATAGTTTTCAATATCCATGCCAGCATATAGAACACGTACGATTTCAACTAACAATTGATCTTTATCCACTAAAAAGAAAACAATATAGTTATCTACGGGTAGAAAATGCATATGCATTGACTTCCATGGTTCCCACGGAACCTCCGGATGACCTTCTGGAAACAAATCTAATGAACTTATATATTCTTGGATACGATTGATGAGACCTTTTGCATTTCCCGGTGACTTCAATTCATAAGCAATGTACAAATATGTCTCTCGAAGGTCATCTAATGCTTCGGGGGAATAAGAAATCTGGAACATTTCATTCATATTCCAAACTCCCCATGTAAACGTTTTATCACTTCATCTGCCGGAATTCCTTTTCCTTCCTTCAATGATGTAACACCTTTCATCAACGCCTGATCCAGTTGTTCTCTTGTTAATGTATCAATTGCAAGTGGATGATTGACGGGAAGATGCATATCAAAGGGCATCCCGTTTTGAAGGACAATCTGACTATAGAGCATTTGAATCGCACTAGTAGGTGTAATGCCAAGTTTAGCAAGGATACCTTCTGCATTTTCTTTTAAATCTGAATCAATACGTGCGTAAACCGCAGTTGTGTTAGCCATTTATTTCACCATCCTTTCAAAATAAATATAGCATGCAGTTGCATGCAAATGCAAGCATTAGACCCAACTGCTTGGAACGTTTACATCCAAGCATTGGGAGCAGGATTAATCCTGACTCCTCGCTTGACTACTCGGCTATAAACATAATCTATAACAGGCCATAAAACTTTCGGATTATCCATAAAAATTTTGACGTGCTAGTATATCGAACATGGAAGTCAGAAACCTGACGGACATATACGGGAGGATGAAAATTTGATTGAGCTTAAGCATATCGTAAAAACCTTCAGCGATGGAAAAGACAAGGATGTACATGCCGTAAAGGATGTAACGCTTGATATCAAGGACGGCGAGATCTTCGGCATCATCGGCTTCTCCGGCGCAGGCAAATCCACACTGGTTCGATGTATCAATCTTTTGGAAAGACCGACAAGCGGTGAAGTTCTCATCGATGGGAAAAATATCACGAAGCTTCCGGAAAAAGAGCTTCGGGCCGAACGGAAAAAGATCGGTATGATCTTCCAGCACTTTAATCTGATGCCATCAAGAACCGTCTTTGGCAATGTCGCATTTCCCCTGAAGGGCAGCGGCCTTAGCAAGGAACAGATTGCAGAAAAGGTGCATAAGCTTCTCTCCCTGGTAGAGCTCAGTGATAAAGAAAATGCTTACCCTTCCGAGTTATCCGGTGGGCAGAAACAGCGGGTAGCCATCGCAAGAGCACTGGCAAATGATCCGAAAATCCTCCTTTCCGATGAAGCAACCAGTGCTCTTGATCCTCAGACGACAGGACAGATTCTGAAGCTTCTTAAGGAGCTGAATAAAGAGCTTGGAATCACAATCGTCGTCATTACCCATGAGATGGATGTCATCAAGCAGATTTGTAATCGTGTTGCGGTTATGGAGCATGGTGAAGTTGTGGAATGCGGCGATGTCTTTAACATTTTCGCGAATCCGCAGCACGAGCTTACAAAGGCATTTATCAAAACGACATCGAACCTTTCGAAGGTTGAGGATATGCTGCGGGACGGCGTACCTGGTATCACACCGGGACCCGGTGAGGTGCTTGCAAGACTTTCCTATGTGCAAAGAGATGTTTCTGAGCCGCTTATCACGACAACGGCAAGAAAGTTTGATCTCGACCTGAACATCGAGCTTGCCGATGTCGAAATCGTCGGCGGCGCACCGATCGGTGGAACCGTCGTCATCTTCCATGGAGATAGTCAAAAAATTGATGAAGCAATACGGTATTTAAGAGACAAAAATGTAGGGGTGGAGGTGATTCGGGATGCAAGGGCTTAGTACAACTTTTCCAAATCTTATCAATAAATGGCCGGATTTCCTGGAGGCCATCCGCGATACCTTCATCATGGAGGTGTGGGCCGGTGGCATCGGATTTGTGATCGGACTGACACTCGGCATCATCCTCACGGTGACGAAGCCGGGCGGTATCCTCGAAAATAAGGGCGTGTTCAAGACGATTGATCTAGTGACGAACCTGTTCCGATCGATCCCTTTCATCATTCTTCTGACGGCGCTCATGCCGCTTTCCCGTCTCATCATGGGAACAGCAATTTATGTAAGAGGTGCAATCGTACCGCTGGTATTCGGATCGGTGCCATTCTTCATCCGGCAGGTTCAGTCAGCATTGGCGCAGACGGATGACGGTCTCATCGAGGCGGCACAGTCCATGGGCTTAGGACCATGGGAGATCATCACGAGAGTATATCTTCGGGAAAGCATCGGACCGCTTGCAAGAGCGACCACGATCACAGCCATCAGCCTCCTGGGACTCACTGCAATGGCAGGTGTTGTCGGCGCCGGTGGACTCGGAGATTTCGCCGTACGGTATGGACATGACCGTAACATGACGGATATTACCTGGGCAACCGTATTTGTCCTGATTATCGTCGTCAGTGCGATCCAGATCACTGGCGATTCGATCGCAAGACGAAACACACATTAAAAGACAGGGCAGGCCGCCCAAGCTTTCATCAGGCTAGAGGCTGTCAATGCTTCCATCAGGCACAAAGGCCTGCCATCAATATAAACAATAAAAGCAATAATTGAAATATTGGAGACGGCTTTCGGCAGATTTCTAAAGACAGACCGAAGACAAAGCTCTGCCGGAGCAATCACGAAAAGAGGGGAAAAATATTATGAAAAAGAATCTATTTACAGGCGCACTTGCACTTACTATTTCAGCTTCATTTTTAGCAGGATGTGGATCCTCCGGGTCTTCAGCTTCCACGACAGCGGCAGCCACCCAGACGGCAACGACAGCAGCCGCAGCTGATACGACAGCTGCTGCAGCAGAGGCATCCGGAGATACGACTGCAGCAGCGGGAGACACAGCCGGAAGCACTTCTGATTATGATTTCACGAAGGATCCGATTGACTTAAAACTTGGCGTGACAGGTTCCATCTATGAGGAAATGTGGCAGCCGGCGGTTGATCTTCTGAAGGATGAAGGCATCAATCTTGAAATTGTACAGTTCTCCGACTATGTAACACCGAATAATGCACTGAACAGTGGTGAAATCGATCTAAATGGCTTCCAGCATCGTATTTACCTCCAGTCAGAAATCGACCAGTACGGGTATAAGATCCAGAATATCGGTAATACCTTCATCACACCGCTCAATATCTATTCGAAGAAGCTTGGCTCCTTCGACGAGCTGAAGGATGGCGATACGGTTGCAGTTCCGAACGACCCGACGAATGAAGGACGTGCACTCAAGGTTCTTGCATCGAGTGGTGTCATCAAGCTGAAGGATGATGCAAACTTTAATCCGACGCTCGATGATATCGAAAGCTATACGAAGCAGATCAAGATCGAGGAGCTTTCCGCAAACACCATTCCGTCGACCCTCGAGGATGTTACAGCCGGCGTCATCAATGGTAACTTTGCTCTCGATTTTGGCCTCAGTGCAGATGATATCGTATTTAAGGATGACGTGCTTTCGGATCAGCAGTACTGGAACCTGATCGCAGCAAGAACAGAGGATCTGTCCGATCCGAAGCTTGTAGCAGCCTATGATAAGGTTGTAGAGGCTTATCAGTCACAGGGTACGCAGGATGTCTATGATACTACATTCAAGGGCTTTTATATCGCCGAGGGTTGGGACGAAGATCTCCTTGCAGACTACAAGAAGTGAATTATAATTTGGAAGTAAGCCTGTCCGGCACCCCAGGGTGTCGGACAGTTTCCTGTTTCCCATCTGACGAAGCTGACCCGGCGAAGACCGGAGAGATGAAATGAATCGCAGCATAGTGAGAAGAAGAGACAGATATCAATCTTAAAGCGAGGGGAGAATCATCAAGTATGAAACCTTTATCCGAAAGAACAGCACATTTTACCGATTCTGTCATCCGTCGTATGACGCGTGTATGTTTGAAGTACGGCGCTGTCAATCTGTCGCAGGGCTTTCCGGATTTTGATCCGCCGAAGGCAATCCTTGACCGTTTGAAGGAAGTCGCAGACGAGGATTATAATCAGTATTCCATTACCTGGGGCGCGCAGGATACAAGAGAAGCCCTGGCTGCAAAGCAATCACATTATATGGGTTTTCCGATTGATCCGAACAGTGAAATCGTCATTACCTGCGGTGGTACAGAAGCAATGATGGCAGCCATGATGACCGTGGCAAATCCTGGTGATAAGGTTGCGATTTTCTCTCCGTTCTATGAAAACTATGGCGCAGATACGATCCTTTCCGGCGCTGAGCCAATCTATATTCCGCTTGTACCGCCGACCTTCAGCTTTGATCCGAATGTGCTGGAGGAAGCCTTCAAGAATGGTGCAAAGGCCTTGATTCTTTGCAATCCGTCAAATCCGAGCGGCAAGGTGTTCACAAGAGAGGAGCTCCTTACCATCGCAGACATCGTAAAGCGGTATGATGGCTATGTCGTGACCGATGAGGTGTATGAGCATATTGTCTATAAGCCCCATGAAATGGTCTATATGGCATCACTTCCCGGCATGCGGGAACGGACGATTTCGTGCGGATCATTGTCAAAGACGTATTCGATCACTGGCTGGCGTCTCGGCTATACGATCGCTCCGCCAGAGATTACGGATCGGATCAAAAAGGTTCATGATTTCCTGACCGTCGGTGCAGCACATCCGCTTCAGGAGGCGGTCGTGACCGGACTTAAATTCGGACAGGATTATTACGATGAGCTGCTGAAAACCTATACACATAAGCGTGATCTTTTCTGTGATGGACTTGAGGCGGCAGGGCTCACAATCAACCGTCCGGCAGGTGCTTACTATGTACTTGTTGATATCAGCGAGTGGGGCTACACGAGCGACCTCCAGTTCTGCTATGACCTCGCCGAAAAGGTCGGTGTCGGTGCAGTGCCGGGCTCAAGCTTCTTTGCAGAGCCGGTGAACCATCTGATCAGATTCCATTTTGCAAAGAAGGATGAAACACTGAACGACGCGCTTGCACGCATCCAGGACATCCATAAGAAGATGCCGTATGACGTACATACCGTACCGGTCGGTGAGAATATCTAATATAGAAAAGTGGAATAAAGATTATTCTTAAACAGGCGTATAATCTAAGAGATTCTTAAGAGCTTTGTGCTCGATGTGAGCATTGGATTAGAGGAGGATGTTACGATGAGTCAGTGGAAGGTTGGTATCATTGGTCTTGGACATGTAGGCGCACATGTGCTGCAATCATTGGCACTGCAGGGCTATGCAGATGATTTCGTGCTGTATGATCTCGAGTCGAATCGGGCAAAGGCAGAGGCGGAGCGGCAGGATGTGCTGGACTGTATGGAGTTTCTTCCGCATAGGATAGATATCAAGGTTGGCGGAATCGAGGATCTGGCGGATCGTGATGTGATTGTAAATGCAGTCGGTGATATCTTAGCCCTCAAGGGTACGCATGATCGTAACTATGAGCTAAAGTTCAACATGCATGCACTTTATACCTATGCTGAGAAGCTGAAGGCCTCTGGCTTCCATGGCATCGTCGTGAACATTTCGAATCCGTGCGATGTGATCACCTGGAATCTTTCAGAGATTTTGGGACTTCCGGCAGGACATGTGTTTGGTACCGGCACAGGACTTGATACCGCGAGACTGAAGCTTCGTCTGCAGCAGCAGACCGGTCTCGATGCGAAGGCTTGCCAGGCATACATGATCGGTGAGCATGGCAATGCACAGATCGCTGCCTGGTCTGCGGCTAGCTTCAACGGCCAGACACTTGCAAAGGCTGCCGAGACGGATGAGAAGTTCCGTTTTGATCAGGCAGAGATGGAGAAGAGCGCAAGAGAGGGCGGCTGGACGACCTATAATGGCAAGTTCTGTACAGAGTATGCGATTGCACTCACAGCCTGCCGTCTTGTACATGCCGTAGAGTATGATGAGAAGCTCATCGTTCCGGTCAGCACGAATCTTGCGGGTGCGTATGGTGAGGAGAGGGTCTTCGCTGGTGTACCTGCTGTTGTCGGTAGATACGGCGTCGAGAAGGTTGTAGAGCTTCCGCTCGATGAGAATGATAAGAAGCGCTTCCACGACTGCTGCGACGGTATCCGCGCAAACTACGAGCGGTCACATCAGTACTATTTGTAATTCGCTGCAGTTTTGCGAATACTGCAGCGGGATTTTAGGGATGATAAGGAATCCACATTACGAGAAATTTATGCAGTAGTTCATGAACTTGACAACGGTAATTTTTCAAGGGAATCTTCCGGTGTCGGAGGATTCCCTTTTTTTAAATTTTTTCGGAAGGAATGGAGGGAAAATATGGCCATTAATGGACCAGAATTAAAGGAAATCATATCCGATGATGCAAGGCTTTTTTTAGGTGCTGCGATTCCGGATGCCTACTTGACTGACGCACTCGGACGGCTGCATGGAGAAGCGGAGGCGTTGGTGTTCCCGACATCTACGGAGGAGGTTTCCCAAATTCTTCGCTATGCACATGCACATTCATCCGGTTGTGGTACCGCTTCGGATTTCGCTGAAGAAGATAGGAGAAGCGAACATCATCTGTGCGCGGCGCCGCCCGAAATATGTCGGTGGGCAACGCGCGATTTATGACGAGAGCCTGTTATAAATCCAAACATAAACTATTGATTTGAATTTTCATAAAGTAGCGGTATCTTCCACAAGGGTTTTACAGCAATGGAAGCTGCCGCTATTTGTGACGATGGATTAAAAATGCCTATTCTGTTTGAACAGGGTAGCGTTATAATACAAGAGTGTAATGCAGAACGGAGGTTCATGATGGAAAATACAATCAATCAAACACAGAATACCGGCGCAGTTGCCGCAGCGAAAACGCAGAAGGATGTTTATGAATACCTGCGAAACGCAAAGTATTTTACGCTTAGTACCGTCGATGGCGACCAGCCGTGTGCGAGAATCCTCAGTGCAGTAGCATTTTATGAAGGTAGAATCTACGTTTATACGAATAAGCAGAAGGCTGTGTTTGATCAGATCAGGAGGAATCCGAAGTTCGAGATTTTCTGCATGGGAAAGAACTCCTGGCTGCGGCTTCGCGGCAAGCTTGTGGCGGATGAGCGGCAGGAAGCAAAGCAGGCCATGATCGATCAGAATGAGCGGATGGATGATCTGAAGCCGGCATTGTCTTATCTCTATAGCTCGACGGACGCTGACTTCGTGCCGCTTTATATGAGAGATTGTTCAGCAGCGTTCTTCAGTTTTTCGAAGAGCCCGGAGGCGGTTATTTTCTAATCGGTATCACTATGTCAATTATATAAACGCATATGCAGGTATATATAGAAAAGGAGAATCCAATGAGTAAAGCAGCAGAAACGTATTGCTACGACGGAAGTGGTAAATTCTCACTGAAGAATTATCCGACAAACAGCAAGAAGGACGGTCCTGTCAAGGAAGAAATCGTCGCAAAGTTTGATAAAAACCTGGAGGAAATGGCGAAGCTCCATGATAAGTTCTACGCCGACGGGCGTGAAGGTGTGATTTTCCTGTTCCAGGCGATGGATGCTGCCGGCAAAGACTCGACGATCAAGCGGGTCATCAATGGCTTCAACCCGGCTGGTGTCTATGTCTACAGCTTCAAGCAGCCTACCGCGACGGAGCTCAAGCATGACTATCTCTGGCGTTTTAATCAGGTGCTACCTGCCCGCGGTGAAGTAGCGATCTTTAACCGGAGCTACTATGAGGATGTCGGTACCGTGCGTCTCCACGAGTTCTGGAAGGGCTACAAGATGCCTGAGAGGAATCTCAAGAAGGATGCCAATGCTTTCTTCAGCGAGCGGTACCAACAGATCAACGCTTACGAAGAGTATCTGTATGATAACGGCTACCGCGTCGTCAAGTTCTTCCTGAATCTCTCGAAGGATAAGCAGAAGGAGCGTTTCCTCGAGCGGATCGATATGCCGGAGAAGAACTGGAAATTCAGTGCCTCCGATCTGTCCGAGCGTGCGCGCTGGGATGACTATCAGAAGCTCTATGATGACATCATCACAAACACCTCGACGAAGCATGCGCCGTGGTACATCATCCCGGCCGATCAGAAGTGGTACACCCGTTACTTAGTGAGTGAGGTCATCCTCGACACATTGAAATCCTGCAAGTCGAAATATCCGGAGATGTCCGATGAAGAGAAGGCAAACCTCGCCGGTTACAAGAAGACACTTGAAGAAGAGCACTAAAAAAGGCTGTCGCAGAAATGCGGCAGCCTTTTTTCTGGCTTCATGCGGCGGGGTGCTGGTCGGTGTAGCGCTTGATCTGGTTCAAGAGGAAGATGAGAAGGACGATGCCGATCGCAAGGGAAAGCCACCAGCTCTTCGAGAAGCCGGAAATGATGTAGCAGACGGCACTGACGACGATGACCGGAATGGTGTACTGCATCTGTGTCGAGACGTGGTTGATGTGATTACACTGTGCACCGGCTGAGGACATGATCGTCGTATCGGAGATCGGGCTGATGTGGTCGCCGCAGACAGAGCCAGCGAGGACGGCGGATACTGAGATGATCATCATCGTGGTATCGATGTGGTTAAACATCGGCACGACGATCGGTACGAGGATCGAGAAGGTACCCCATGAGGTGCCGGTTGAGAAGGCGATAAAGATCGCGATCAGGAAAACGATGACCGGGATGAGTCCGGCACCGGTCGACTGAAGATCGAGCGAGTTGTTTACGAAATCACTGATGCCGAGCTGGTCCGTGACACCCTTCAGGGTCCAGGCAAACATGAGAATCATAATCGCCGGCATCATCATCTTGCCGCCCTCCGGCAGGGTTTCCATCATTTCCTTAAAGGTCACAAGCTTCCGCGGAAGGTAAAGAAGGCCGATGAAAATAATCGTAATCAGCATAGAGAAAATAAGCGAGGTTTCTGCATCACAGTTTGCGAAACAGTCAACGACATTTCTTCCACCGGACAGATAACCGGTATAGATCATGGCGCCGATCGCGACGAAGATCATGACGAGGACCGGAAGCACCAGATCCTTCACTGTCCCGCGCGGGTTGCCGTTCTCTGACGGGCCGGAGGAGCTGTCCTGCACATCATCATGCGTCGTGAAAAGATCCCCGTTGTCAGCATTCTTCTCATGGATGGCCATCAGGCCGAAATCGATGCCGCGGAGTGAGGTATAAAACACCATGAATAGGGTGAGCAGCGCGTAAAGATTAAAGGGAATCGTGCTCAAAAACAGCTGGAAGCCGCTGACCGGGCTGTCTGCCGGTACATAGGAGTTTACAGCAGCTGCCCAGGAGGAGATGGGTGCAAGAATGCATACAGGTGCGGCTGTCGCATCGATGATGTAGGCAAGCTTCGCACGGGATACCTTGTACTTATCTGTGACCGGGCGCATGACGGAGCCGACGGTCAGACAGTTAAAATAGTCATCTACAAAGATCAGAACACCGAGCAGCGCCGTCGTCGCTTCCGCCTGCTTCTTTGATTTGATCTTCGTCGCAGCCCAGCGGCCATAGGCGGCAGAGCCACCGCTTCGTGCCATCAGTGCGATCAGCATACCAAGCAGTACATCAAAGATGATGATCTTCATGTCTACACTGTTTACCATGGTTTCCACCAGGACAGTGAACGTGTTCCACGGATGAAAGCCTGCAATCAGCGCAGAGCCGAGCAGTACGCCGCAGAACAGTGAGACGTAAACCTCCTTAGTAACCAGTGCGAGAACAATCGCGAGAATCGGCGGTACGACAGACCACCAGGTGCCGAAAAACATAATGCTTTCCCCCTTATGTTAAGATTTGTACGAATCAACATATTTTTCATTATACCGCAGGGAGAGCACTTACGCACTAATAAATTGCTGTACTAAAGTCATACGTAAAAAATAAAGCATTCATACACACAAATTTATCTCGTGTGTATAAATGCTTTCGTCCACTTTAAGTCAAGCTGACAGAGAGAACCGTCCCTGGTGTCAGGTTATTTCTCCCCAAGTGCCTTGTACGCGTCCTCGTAGAAGACTTCCTGCGAGTTGATCGGGGTCTGGTTGATATGGCGGTTATAATAGATGCCGTCAGCGTGGAGCTCCTTGCCCTTTTCGTCATCCTGGAGCATGAGATTAAACATGTAGAGGATGCGGTTCTTCACATCCGGATCGTAGATTGGCGCGGCGATCTCGACACGGCGGGTCGTATTTCTCGTCATGAAGTCGGCAGACGCGATATACAGTTTCTGTGTATCACCCTTTCCGAAGATGTAGATTCTCGAATGCTCGAGGAACCGGCCGACAATGCTGATGATCGTAATGTTGTCGGTCTTGCCCTTTACACCCGGGCGGAGACAGCAGATACCGCGGACGACGAGCTCGATCTTCACACCAGCCTGGCTCGCTTCGATCAGCTTGTCGATGATTGCCTTATCGGTGAGAGAGTTGATCTTCGCACCGATGTAGGCTTCCTTTCCTTCGTGCGCAAGCACGATCTGTTCATCCATCATATCGAGAACCTTGTTCTGTAAGCAACGCGGTGCAACGAGAAGTCTTTGATAGTCATCCCGCATCTCTGCTTTCTGCAGGGCATCGAAAACCATCGCGGCCTCCGCACCCAGCGACTGGTCTGCCGTCATTAAGCAATAATCCGTGTAGAGACGGGTCGTCTTCTCGTTATAGTTGCCGGTACCAACCTGCGTGATGTAGTTGAAGCCGCCATCCGGAGTCTTTCTCGTGATGAGACAGAGCTTCGAATGTACCTTATAATGCCGGATGCCGTACAGAATCTGGCAGCCCGCATCCTGCAGACGCTTCGAAACCTCGATGTTGTTCTCTTCATCAAAACGCGCACGAAGTTCAACCAGCACGATGACGACCTTACCGTTTTCTGCTGCGTCAATCAGCGCATCCACGATATTACTCTTTTCGGAGTCTACACGATAGAGCGTCATCTTGATGGATACGACATCCGGATCCTCCGCAGCTTCCTGGAGAAGTCGTACGAACGGCTTCACGGACTCAAACGGATAGGAGAGGAGAATATCCTTCTTCTCAATCTGCGGGATCATTTCCTCACGAGCATTGACATTCGCAGAGTTTCTGGGACTTCTCTTCTGATAAAAGAGCTCCGGCTTGCCACGAAGATAGGCCTGCAACTTAAAGACAAAGGAGAGATCCAGCGGGGTCGAAACATTGAAAATATGCGAGCGCTCGATCTTAAGATATTTCGAAAGCTCCTGCACCGCGGCTTCATTGATATGACGGGTTAGCTCGACACGCACCGGCTCAAGACGGCTTCTTTTCTTGATAAGATGCTCCATTTCGTCACGATAGTCGAGATCCTCGTCATCATCGTAGACATCATCGATATCGATGTCGGCGTTCCGCGTCACACGGATGACGGACTTTTCGCCGATCGTATACTTCTGGAAAAGCTTCGACATGAAGTGGAGGATCAGCTCCTCGGATAGCATAAACGTGCCCGGTCTCGTCGGGATATCGATGAGACGATTGAACACGGCCGAGTTCTGGCAGTCCACGACACCGATCCGGTTCTTGCCCTTCTGGGTCTTCAGAAGCGCGATCGCATAGAGCTGCTTGTTGTTAAGGAACGGGAACGGATTCTGCTCGCCGATGATCATCGGGCTAAGGAATGGCGCGATATGCGCATCGAAAAACTTCTCGAGCTCCTTACCTTCCTCAGCGGACAGCTTCTGGAAATTGATAATGTTTATGCCGAGCGGCTGCAGCTCGCCGATCAGCTGCTCATAAACGAGCGCCTTTTTCTTTTCGAGCTCCTTCGCCCTTGCGAGGATCGCGTCCACCTGCTCCCGGCTCGTCATCCCGGTCTTATTATCCTTGATGGTGTTCTTTGACCCCATCTGTGTCATGAGTGTACCGACACGCACCATGAAAAATTCATCGAGGTTAGTCTGATAAATGGACGCGAAGGTCAGACGCTCAGCGAGCGGTACCCGCGGGTTCGCCGCCTCATTCAGTACACGCTCATTAAACGAAAGCCATGAAAGCTCACGGTTAATAAAGCATGACGTATCCTTCGTTTCCTGTAATTCGTTTTCCATTTTTTCTTTCTCCCGGACAGATTTGAACAGCTTAAACGAGCGCACGTTCATAAAAAATCTCGCGAAGCTGTCTCTAGTAAAGCCTTTCATAAAACCACCTGTAAATCTAAATCTTCACAGCTCGAACATCTTCCTTTGCCAATGCCTCCTTCAGGTAAATCCCTGCAGAGTCAAAAACGAGGAGGGATTCTCCCTCCGCGCACAGACAACCGATTATTCGATGTCAATATATAAACTAATTGTAAAGATTTTATGTATAATATGTAAAATTTACATCAAAACAGCCGTATTTGCAATGCATAATGATGGTTGGCACAGGGCACTTCGTGTGCTATCATGAAGTTGTTTCCAAAAACGTAAAAACTGGGGCGAAAGCTTCAGTTAGGCAGAGTAGATCAATGTGGGTCACGTGCCGGTGAGACGGGGAGTTGTTCACCGGACGAAGCAGAAATGCGCTGTACATTGATCGCATCCCGCTGTCACATATAAGGTCATATAGGATTCTCCTTACATGTGGCAATCCGCCGTCCACATGAAAGGAGTTTTTTTATGGGAAAAACCAGGGAAACCATCACGAAAACAAGCCAAGGAACAACCAGAGAAACGGTGCTGAAGGCACTCTTCATCGCGCTGCACGTCGTGCTGTGCTATCTCACGATTCGTCTTTGGAACATGAATATCACGCTTTCGGGCCTTCCAATCATCATCGGCGCCGCGCTGTTCGGACCGGTTGCCGGGCTTGAGATTGGTCTCATCGGAAGCTTCCTCGCACAGATCCTGCAGTACGGTTTTACCGCGACGACCCTCCTCTGGATCATCCCGGCTGGCGTCCGCGGACTCACGGTCGGGTGGTATGCGATGAAGAAGCATTATACGATGACGAAGGCGGAGCTCACTGCGGTCGTGATTGTGAGCTCGCTGCTCGTGACGATCATCAACACCGTCGTCATGTATCTTGATTCCGTGATCTACGGTTATTTCTCCTACGCCTATGTCTTCGGCGCACTCGCGTTCCGCCTGCTGTCCGCGCTCATCACATCGGTCATCTATGTCACGCTCACGATTCCTTTTCTACAGCGTAAGGATGTTCTTTTATACGGCAGATATAACGGATAAATTTTGAATCGATCGGAGCAGTCCATGGAATTTCAGGACTGCTCTGTGTTTTTATGAGGCGCGACCTTTGTATGACCTGGATGCACCTTGCTCTAAAGTTTTTGTGATGAATGAAATGTATCGATGAAACAAGATAGCTAATGAAATATCGGATGGAGATTGATCAATGAAGCCACAGGGATATCTGATCGAAAAATATGACAATATGGGCGGGGCTTACACCTGCCGACGACTACGTGAAGAAGCGGTTGCACGAGATATGGAGCTCGAAATGCTCGGCATTCATGATGTGTACAGCACGACAGACGGACTATGTCATGCCGGACAGCAGCTCGCAGCGCGGGACTTCTGTATCAATCGCTATAAATACGGGCGGCTGAAGGATGAAATCAACACACTGTGTGAACGCGCCTATAATCCGATTTCTTCGTTCAATGCCTACATCAACAAATTCACGCAAGTACAGCACATCCGGTCGGATGCGTTTATCATCCCGAACCATTTTGTCGCGGATGGTGCATTTCTCTCCTGCAAAATGATCATTGCAAATCACAATGCCTTTAGAAGCACTATGGATTTGAAGCATAGTGCAGACCTGCCGGAATCTGAAGCCTATGATGAAGCTCGCTTCAATTCAAAAGCGAAGGATGGTTTTACATTTGTGGCGGAAAACCTCGGCGTCCCGTTCGTCATGAAGGGGCTTGAGAGCTCGATGGGCGCGGAAATTTATCTCATCCATGATAAACACGAGTTTTCTGAAACGCTTCAGAAGTATGCTCCCGAAAAGGAATGGATGTTCGAGGAATATATCAGTACAAGCTATGGACGGGATATGCGGCTTTTCTCGGTGCGCGGCAAGGTCATCGCTGCGATGGAGAGGCATTCGGAGGGTGATTTTCGCGCGAATGTGGCGCTTGGTGCATCGGTGCGACCTCTTGAAATCACTGACACCTTCACAAAAGCAGCGGAAGATATCTACCAGCAGACAAAACTTGATTTTGTCGGCATTGACCTTCTGTACGGGGAGGATAAGTCGTATTTCTGCGAGATCAATGTGATGCCTGGTATCGAAGGCATGGAGCAGGCTACCGGCGTCAATGTCGCCGGTGTCATCATGGAGACGATACGGGGAGATTTTCTGTCATGACGAAGCAGGAAGCGGAAGAGTATGTATATGCGTCGTATCTGAAGGCGGCACCATACCAGAATTATGCTGCCAAAGATGCGGAAAAACGGCATCCGGAGCTGACGCGGGGATATCTGCGTTCACTCTCTAAGACCCCGTGTGTCGTCGTGACCGGCAGCAAAGGGAAGGGGTCTGTTACGAATATGATTGCAAAGATCCTCGAACCGTATTTTCATGTCGGACTGATGACGAGTCCGCATATTTTGGATTTCTGCGAGCGATTTAAAGTGGATGGGGTTCAGATCTCTGACGAACAATTTGTGAAGGTCATGCAGGAGATAAAGTCTTCCTTTGATGAAATCCAAGAGGGATTATCGCGGGATGTGTGCATTAGCCCGATGGGCATCCAAGCGGCAGTAGGACTTAAGTTTTTCCAGAAAGCTAGAACAGAATTTAATGTGTTCGAATGTGGCAAGGGTGCGCAGTACGACGATGTAAATAATATTCCACATCAGTATGCGGTGATTAACTCGATCTTTCTTGAACATACGCGGGAGCTCGGCAGTACGCTTGAGGAAATCGCGTCGGATAAGGCACACGTGATCAACGGGGAACAGAAATGTGTGTATGCCGGTCCGCAGGCGGATAGCGTCATGCAGGTGATCGAATCCCGCGCGACGGAATATGGAGTGCCGCTTAAATGTTATGGACGGGATTTTTCCGCGCGTAACATCCGATATACAGAGAGTGGCATGGTTTTCGATGTGGTGACAAATATGCACGAGTATCCGGATCTGCGGGTTCCGCTTCTTGGAGAGCATCAGGCCAGGAATTGTGCGCTGGCGGTGGCTTTATGTGAGGATGTCGTCGAAAAGCCAGGCGAAAGTTTCCTACAGGGAAATGATGAAGATGGAATGCTGCGTAAAACCACTCTTCAGGAAAGCCTGGCGGCATTGCATTGGCCGGGACGAATGGAAATTTTATCACAGAACCCGTTTATGCTTTTGGATGCATGTATCAACAGAACAAGCGCCGAAGAAGTTCTAAAGACGCTTCGAGCGCTTGATATAAAAGATATTACATGTATCATCGGCATCCCGGATGATAAGGATTTTCTCGGTGTCACACAGTGCATGCAGCCAATCGCCAAGCACATCATTCTGACGCGTTCACAGAATCCGCACTATGTTTTTACGATAAAGCAGAAGGACATTCTGGAAGACCAGGGAATAAAAGCAGAATGGATGGATAGCCTGAAATCCGCGTTGGAACTCGCGAAGAGGTATGACGATAAAATCATCATCCTCGGAACAACATCCGTTGTGGGAGAAGTAGCTTTATATATTCGCAAAATGAAGCATTAGAAGGCATACTAATAGAAAGTAATAGTATAATTTCTGTAGCGTGTTATTTGCTAAAGACTTTTTCACATTAAATACACATTATATACGCTTGAAATGCACATTAAAATGTGCTAACCTTTGCTTAACAGGAGTCAAAGGAGGTGTTGACATGAGCACACTACAAGAAAGAAGCAATCTTACAATCAGTGTCGACCGTCCAACAAGAGAAGACTTTACAGAACTCTGTGATGGACTTGGTCTTTCAGTTTCTTCATGCATTATTGCCTTGATGCGCCAGGCTGTAAGACAGCAGGGAATCACTCTTTCGATGCTGGATGAAAATGGTTTTACCCCTTATGAAGCTGCTGAATTGAAGAGACGTGCTGAAGATGTAAAGAGGGGACATGTCGAACGACATGAACTGTTCGAGGACTAATCATGAGAAATCTGGAATGGCAGTCTGAGGCTTGGTCCGAGTATGTGGAACTTCAGCAAAACGAAAAGGCTAAACTTAGAAGGGTGAATAGTCTCCTAAAAGACATCATGCGTAACGGTTATCAATGTACAGAAGGAAAGCCAGAGATGCTGAAAGGTGATCTATCGGGATATGCAAGCGTTAGAATTGACAAAAAGAACAGGCTTATTTTCAAAGTAACAGAAAATCTGGTTACGGTAATCGCTTGTGGAAATCACTACTCTGATCACTGATAGCGTTTCTGATTGTTTAAAAAGCTCATCGATTCGGATGGTTCTTTTCATAAAAGAAGATATACTGCTGGATGAGGCCGGCGTTCGGGCTGTAATTCATGATCTCGGACTCATCGCGGAAGGCCTTTTTTATCGCACGGTTCACCCATACATCAACCGGGAACGCATTCATCCGTTGGAGTCCGAAAAGCATCACACAGGATGCCACCTTAATGCCTACACCTTTGATCTCCATGAGGGCATCTCGGACCTCATCATCGGTCATGGTTTCCGATTCTTTGACAAAATCCGGATGCCTGAGCATCCATTCCGCTGCAGCGAAAATATAAGGCACACGATAGCCGAGACTGCAACTGCCAAGCCCCGCTTTCGCGAAGGAACAATCGGCGTCACCGTTTTTGTGGCAGGAGAGTGCAAGAATCTGCTCTGGCGTCGGGAAGGCATATAAAGTAGGTTCAGCCAGAGTCGCAGAAACGGATTGCGTATCGATGATCGGTGCCCCTGCTGCACGGCAGAGCTTGTCGACACACTGTGTGATCGCCGGGATATTCTTTCTTTGTGAGATGATGAATGTTACGAGACATTCCCAGAAGTCTTGCCTGATGATCCGGATGCCATCCCCATAATCCATTGCAGCACGAAGGTAAGCACCGGATGAATCAGACGAAGCTACAGTGTTCCGAATCGCTGTATAATCTGTATCAAGATCAAAATAGGGACGCCATATTTTCTCTGCATCTTCCTCACTGCAGTTGAGATGTAGTATCTTCTGATCATTATTTACAGATATTACAACAGATTTGCCAAACGCAGTGATCTGATATGCAGTGTCAGCCCCATCACATCGCCGCCAGCGGAAGCATTGACCGCTTTCGGCAGTTTTCTCTAGATCAAATTTCTCTGATAATATAATCTCAGTGCCCATATAAACCTTTCATGCGAATCACAAAACATGGATTGTTCTGTGATTCATACTATACCTTATCGGGTATATTTTCCAGAAACTCCAGTATGTTTATACCCGATATGGTATAGATTCGTTATTTAATTATGACTGTATTTCACAGGAAAAACACATTTATCTGTATAATGCTTCCTCATGGTGACAAATCATCAGGTTTGATGTAAATTTTAGGTGTTCAAGTTATTATCCATAGCAGTTTATATTTGTGGAGATTTTACTGAAAAGCTGACAGGAACTTTACATTGAACCTGTATAGTAGCTAAGTGTTTTCATTTGATAAGGAGATTATACATGATTGATTTTAACAAGATAAAGGGCTTCATCAGCGATATGGACGGTGTCATCTATCATGGCAATCAGATTCTGCCGGGTGTTCGGGAGTTCGTCGAGTGGATGCAGAAGAACAAGAAGGGCTATCTGTTTCTCACGAACAACAGCGGCAGCACGCCGATGGAGCTTCACCAGAAGCTCGAGAGAATGGGATTGGATGTACCGCCGGAGCACTTCTATACGAGTGCGCTTGCGACAGCGCAGTTCCTGAAGGAGCAGGCGCCGGGTTGCAGTGCATATGTCATCGGTGAAGCAGGACTCTTAAATGCTTTGTATGATGTAGGCATTACGATGAATGACGTGAATCCGGACTATGTGGTTGTCGGTGAAGGAAAGTCTTATTCGCTCGATACGCTGACGACCGCAACGAATCTCGTGCTTAAAGGCGCGAAGCTCATCGGCGCAAACTCTGATGTTTCCGGTCCGATCGAAAATGGTATCGCACCGGCCTGTCGCGCACTGACGGCACCGATCGAGATGGCAACCGGCAAGAAGGCCTATTTCTGCGGCAAACCAAATCCACTCATGATGCGGACCGGCCTTAAGCTGCTGAACTGTCATTCCGCAGAGGCAGTCATGATCGGCGACCGCATGGATACCGATGTGATTTCCGGTCTCGAATCCGGCATGTCGACCGTACTTGTGTTGTCCGGTATCTCGACGAAGGAAACCCTCGATGAATATGGCTACAGGCCGACGGAGGTGCTCGACGGCGTCGGTGATATCGTGAAGGAAGCGGAGAGACTCAAAAAATAGTTTTTTACATTTCAATGTCCTGCTTCAAGGAGGCTTTCTGCGAGTCTTGCGGTGCCGCAGCTTCGGCGGCTTCCATCGACCGAATTTTTCCAGCGATAGCCCTTCCAAGCCGGATATGGGAGTCCGGTGTCAGGTGGATGCCATCAAAGATCGAAGCCTCTGCATAATCATTGCCATCGAGAAACGCGATGTGCTCGGCTTCTGCAACTTCGTGGTATTCTGCAGGAAATTTCTGCGACCAGGCGATGCCGGCTTCACGTCCATATTTATCGAAAACATCCCTCCGGTAAGGCGTTTCCTTCATGAAGGTCGGGCATACAAGCAGGATTTTAGGCGGCACATAACCGGCACCAGTTTCCGGGGCGCCTTTTATGATATGAATCAGCTTTTTGATGCCGTCCTTCATATCATAGTGATCGAATCCATCAGAATGCATCTTCGGCTGGATATCATTGATACCAACCATCAGAACGACATAATCTAAAGGACGATGGCTTAAAAGACAGGGCAGAAGATAGGCGTCTGACAGACGATAATCTTCACCTGGTACTTTGTACATGGTTGTCCGTCCGCCGAGCCCCTCTTCGATGATATCCCACTGATCGATGCCGAGCGTCTTTTGCATGACACAAGGCCAACGGGTATTCTCATCGTAGCGGTCGGAGGGATAAGGAGAGGCCTCCTTATCCGGGATGACGCCATAGGTGTTAGAGTCTCCAAAGCATAAAATCTTTTTTCTTTTCATCGAAGTGCCCCATTTTTAAAATTTTACGTTATGATAGCAGTATCTAAAAAGAGGAAGTGCTATCGTGAGTAGAAAAATAACCATCCGCGACGTCGCAGAAAAAGCGGGCGTCAGCATTAGCTCGGTACACCTTGCGCTCAATGGAAAACGCGGGGTAAGTGAGGAAACAAGGAAGGAAATTAAACGGGTTGCGGAAGAACTCGGCTATCATCCGAACGTCATAGCGTCTACGCTGAAACGGAAATCCGGATGCATCGCGATTCTCGTGCCGGATGTCATGGACAATAACCGCTACTATTATCCGCCAATCTGGAAGGGTATCCGCGGCTATATTGACCAGGATATCGCAGGCCTTGAATTTTTGGAATTTCCTTACAATGACTCCACTGCGCGCGAAACCGAGGACAAGCTGTCTAAGCTGCTGCATGCCCATGAAATCAACGGACTTCTGACCGTCGGACATGAGAATGTCCTGACGGAGGAGGACTGGCGACTCATCGAGGAGCAGGACATCAAGGTTGTGTTTATTTCCTCTGTGGAGCCGAACAGGAAGAGACTTACCTCTGTAGAGCCATCCTATGAGATTATCGGCAGAACCATGGCAGAGCTCATTACGAGCCGGATAGAACCATATGGAAGCATTTTCCTCTGTGCCGGTAATCCGAAATATTTGGCGCATTCCCGCGTAGTTCGTGGCTTTGACGCGTATCTCGAGGAGAACAATATCCCGAACCTCGTGTATAAGGATTATTCCTGGACGATCGATGAGTCAAATTATCTTCATATTCTACGGGAGATATCTCGCCAGGATGTAGCAGCCTGCGCGGCAGTACATTCACAGGGTACGATCCTGATCGGGCGGGCTCTGGAAGAAAGCGGCAAGGCAGGAAACATGATCGCAGTTGGGTCTGATATTTCGGAGGAAACCACGAGACGCATCGAGGCCGGAACACTCACCTATGTTATCCAGAAAAATCCGTATGCACAGAGCTATCTCGGACTGCAGGCACTTGCAGATTATTTCATGGCCGGTAAGACACCGAAAAAACAGACCATCTATGTGGGCTCCGAAGTCGTACTGAAGAGCAATCTCATCATGTACGAAGACGGCAGCTATAACGGCATCATGCTAAATTGATTAATACCCGTAAGCCAGTGCGCCACCGTCCACGGCGTAATCCTGCCCGTTGATGTAGGAACCGTGCGGACCGATGAGAAAAGCCGCCAGTGCGCCGAGATCCTTCGTATCGCCGAAATCATGCACCGGAATACGATTGAGAATCTGCCCGCGGCGCTTCTCATCCATCACTTCATCAAGCATCTTCGAATGGAACCAGCCCGGTGCGATGGAGTTCACACAGATGTTATCATTTGCCCATTCGATGGCGAGACCTCTTGTGAGACCAAGAACTGCTGATTTCGAAATGCAATAAGGAACAACCAAAGAGAAGCCGAGATGCGCGCTCATACTGGAGATATTAATGATTCTGCCTTTATGAGGACTCTTTTTAAGATATGGATAAGCCGCCTGCGACATCATAAAAGCATATTTCACATTTGTATCGAGCACATGGTCAAAGGCTTCCTCCGGAACCTCTTCTGCGCGTGCCTTATAAGTTGCGCCGGCGTTATTTACCAGAAAATCGAGATGGCCGTCGTGCTTTTCCGCAAGCTCTTCGATGATTTTCTTCATTTCCGCCTGGTTGCTGATATCACCCTTGATGTGGATGGTACCCGGTTCGCTGTCCGGCAGACCTTCCTTTACTTTACCGGTTCTTGAAATGATATAAACAGTCGCACCGGCAAGTGCAAGCTGATTTGCCACATCGAGACCGATGCCGCTGGAACCGCCGGTTACGATGCCGGCATAGCCTAATAATTCACCCATTTTATTGCCTCCTCTAAATAAGAATTTCTTCAAAAAAAGATAAAAGTTATAGAAAGTTACGTAACGAAGGCAGGGTTAAACATACCCTGCCCATTCTGTCAGCCTTTATATTCCTGACAAATGTAGTTGTGACAAGCAGACTTGATCAGATCCCAATCCAACTCGACACCTACACCTGGCTTATCCGGCACATGGATGATGCCGTATTCGTCGATCGGAAGATCACCCTTCATCGGCAGACGATAATTATCCTCAGGTACGAAGTATTCAAAGTATTTGCAGTTCTTGATGGCACAGCTCACATGAAGATTTGCTACATCCATATAGTTCATCGTCGTCGTATGGATCTCGACATTGAGGCCGAAGGCCTCGGCAAGATGTGCAATCTTTAGCGTACCCGTCACGCCATCCTTCCAGGAAACATCTGCCCGGACGATGTCGGCGGCATGCTGTGCGATTACCTGTGCGACACCCCAGTGACAGCCACGGGTGGTTTCGGTAGCGGCGATCGGAATATCCAGCGTGCGACAGAGCTCCGTGTATTTATAAAGCTCAAAATCACGGAAGGGCTCTTCAAACCATTCGAAGTTAAGCCGCTCAAGCTGACGGCCGACACGTACTGCCTCATCGATCGTATAGTCACCAACCGGATCGGTCATCAGGGCATAGTCGGGTCCGACAGCGTCCCGTACCGCCTGGTGAACGGCCATATCAAATTCTACCGGTCCACCCGGATGCATCTTGTAACCTTTTATTCCGCGCTCTTTATAGTAGAGCGCTTCCTTTACATAATCATCGACTGCCGGCAGGAAATTCGAGCTCGCATATACCGGAAGAGAATCCCGATAAGCACCGATGTACTTATAAAGAGGAAGAGAAGCTTCCTTTGCACAAATATCCCAAAGCGCGACATCGACAGGACCCGGCAGAAAAACAGGGAAAAAGGCTTCATGCCGGTCAATGACCCAAAGCTCCTGGAAGATGGCTTCCCGGTCATGCGGATCACGTCCAAGTACCACCGGCGCAACCGTTTCATTAAGATAGGATTCAGACACTGCACCGGATCTTGCGGCCATACAGGTTGCGATACCTTCGATGCCGGTATCGGTCGTCAGCTTGATGACCAGAACATCCCAGCCCATCTTGGCGCCACCCTGACGCTTTTTATCAAAGAGACATTTGCCTCGTTCTACCCACCAGCTTTCAAATTTCTGGATGATCATAATACGAATTTTCCTCCATGCAATTCATATTAGCTTGCGGAATGAGTAAATCAGAAATGTCGGTTTTCACATTACCGCGGAGCTTATCACTACGTTACAAAATAAAACGTTTTAGTGCATTATAACAATAAGATTAAAAAATATCCATAAAAGCTAAAAAATATATTTCATTTCGTGATTATGATAGAAATTCCTGTCGTTCATACAGCATATTGCACAATAAAATGAACTAAACAAACTAAAAACGCTGGAAATAATTGACATACTCCCAAAAACATGGTAACGTGATACCAGCAAGTAACAAAAACGTTTTAGCTTGCTGCGTAAGCAGTAACTGTTCGTGAAAAAGGTTTGAAATAAAAAACGTTTTTGCTTGAAATTTCATCTCATACACAGCGGTGTATGAAAAGGAGGAATCATGAAAAAAAGAGTAGTTGCATTAACGATGGCTGGCCTTATGGCGATGTCACTGGCAGCCTGTGGCGGTTCGTCCGGTAGCAGTACAGCTACGACAGCAGCACCGGCTGCACCGGCTGAGACGAAGGCTCAGGCAGAGACGACAGCAGCAACAACAGAAGCTGCGGCAGCACCTGCAGGCGATGCGATCGTTCTTAAGTGGTCTGAGGTAAATGGCGATGAGTACGGTGCAACCGTAGGTGCAAAGGCATTTGCTAAGAAGATCAAGGAAGTTTCAAACGGACAGATCACAATCGATCTTTATGAGAATGGAACTCTCGGCGATGAGAAGACCTCGATGCAGGGCATCCAGATGGGCACACTCGATATCTTCCGTGGTAATGCTTCTTCTCTTCCGAACTATGGCGCACCGACAATCGGTCTTACCGGCCTTCCATACCTCTTTAAGGACATGGATCAGTTTGAGGCTATGGCTGAGTCTGATCTTGGTAAAGAGCTTCTGGAGTCCGTTGACAAGGATGATTGCGGTTATGTAGCACTCGGCTGGCTGACAGAAGGTCCGAGATCCATGTTTATCACAGAGGATACCTATAAGAAGCTGGGCAGCCCTGAATCCGTAACACTTGATATGATGAAGGGACTTAAGATCCGTGTACCGGAGACCGACCTCATGGTTAATACGATGAAGGCACTTGGTTCTTCTGCAACACCGATTGCTTACTCAGAGCTTTATACATCTCTTCAGTCCGGTGTCGTTGATGGTGCTGAGAACGGTGTTACATCATACCTTTCCAACTCCTTCAATGAAGTTGCTCCTTACTTCATCACAGATGCACACACCTTCGGCTGTGGTGTTATCCTCATGAACAAGGATAAGTGGAACTCTCTTACCGATGAGCAGAAGGGCTGGATGCAGGAAGCATCTGCTGCAGCATCTAAGGCTTGCTACGAGTACAACCAGAAGCAGGAGCAGGCTGCATTTGATTCCTTCGCAGAGAAGGGTGCTACGAAGCTTGAGGTTGTTGATATCGATAAGTGGCAGGAAGCTGTACAGAGCGTATATGCAACCTACGATGCAGATGATCAGGAGATGATCAAGAAGCTTGGCTCCGGGTCCTATTAAGCAAAAGACTATATAGGAGTTGAAGAATATTGATCGGTAATGTCTACAGCAGGCATCCTTCCGCTGAAATATTCAATTGATCAATGTCTGCAATGGGAGCTGTAAGTTAATTGCAGCTCCCGTTATTTTTTGAAATAAGGGATAAGAGGTTTTGGACATGACACTGGAAAAAATCAAAAAATTCTGGGATCCCATCGATAACGTGATATTTACCGCACTGAAATATCTTTGCGCGGCACTTCTCGGTGCACTGATCCTGATTGTTTTCTACATCTTCCTTGGAAGATATGTATTTCATCATTCACCGATGTGGGGCGAACCACTTTCTCTGTTCCTTCTCACATGGATGAGTATCCTGGGATCGGCACTTGTACTTCGCACCGACGAACATCTGAAGGTTACGATGTTTGATGAAAAGATGGGAAAGAAGGGCATCCTTCTGACAGATATCCTTGCGACAATCTGCGTGCTCATCTTTGCTGTGTTCATGATTATCTATGGATGGCAGCTGATGAAGGCAGCCAGAACGAACTCCATGGCCGGCATCAATATTCCGTATAAGTGGATGTATGCATCCCTACCGGTGACGGGTGTTTTGTATCTTTTCGGCCTTGTATCGCAGTGGGTAAGGAGGCTTGAGCAGCGATGAGTCAGACAGCAATAGCAACATTAATCCTTCTGGTGGTTTTCCTGGCGCTTGTATTTCTCAGAGTGCCGATCGTCTATGCGATTGGTATCGCATCACTTCTCGATTTCTTTTATCTCGGCATCAATCCGATGCAGATGGCGCTGAAATTTGTTTCGAATCTTAATTCCTATACGCTTTTGTCGGTTCCCTTCTTTATCACGATGGGTGAACTGATGAGCGCAGGCGGTGTGACAGATCGGTTGATTGATTTCTCAAAGGAACTTGTCGGCTGGGTACGTGGCGGTGCTGCCATGGTAAATGTCGTCGCATCCTTCTTCTTCGGCGGCATCTCTGGTTCTTCGAGTGCCGACTGTGCATCCCTCGGACCAATCGAGATCAAGATGATGGAGGACCAGGGCTATGACCGTCCGTTCTCTACCTGTCTTACGATGGCTTCTTCTGTAGAAGGTATCCTCGTTCCGCCATCCCAGAACATGGTTATTTACACACTGGCCGCTGCCGGTGTCACCACAGTATCGATCGGACAGCTTTTCGTAGCCGGTTATCTTCCCGGTGCCGTGCTTTCCATCGTACTGATGATTTACTCCTACTATTACTCCAAGAAGAACAACATTCCGGTAACCGGTAAGTTTAACGCGGGCCGTTGTGGACGTTCCTTCCTTGCAGCCATCTGGGGCCTCATGGCCGTTCTTATCGTCGTGGTCGGCGTCATTGCCGGTGTCTTCACGACGACAGAATCCGCAGCGGTAGCCGTCATCTGGTCCATGATTGTCGGTCTCTTTATCTACAAGGGCTTCAAGTTCAAGGACATCCCGACCATCTTCAACAACGTTACCATGACACTTGGTAAGGTTCTGATCCTCATCGGCGTTTCCGGTTCCTTCACGTATCTCCTGACCTATCTTAAGGTTCCGGAGCAGGTGACGAAGCTTCTCTTCAGCATCACGGATAACAAGATCGTGATTCTGATTCTTCTTAACATTCTCATGCTGATCCTCGGTTGCCTCATCGAGATGGCCTGCCTCATTCTAATGCTTACACCGGTCATCCTTCCGATCTGGATGTCGCTCGGCCTTTCACCGATTCAACTTGGTATCGTCATGGTACTGAATCTCGGTATCGGTCTTCTGACACCGCCGGTTGGCTCCACGCTGTTTATCGGCTCGGCGATTTCAGGCATACGAATCGAGAAGCTGTCGAAGGCAATGATTCCGTTCTATATCACGATGACCGTTGCACTCTTAATTCTTACGTACTTCCCGCAGAGCTTCATGTGGCTTCCGAATATGATGTACGGCTAAATGATTGAGAATTGACACAGGCTGTATTCACCATGATACAGCCTGCTTTCATAAGAAGTTTTTATTTGCTGCGATGCGTGCAGCAGAATGGAGCATAACATGGAAAAGCAATGGAAAGATGATGATGAGATGTTCAGCCTCATGAAGGAAAAGCTGTACACACCGGTGGTCGGAGATATCCTGGACCAAATGGGCTACAGCCACCAGTTCCTGCCGGCTGAGATCAGACCTCTGGAGTCAATGATTCCGGCGGAAGCCTTCATTGACCGGTCTGTACCGGATAATCGGTTAAAGGTTGCGGGCTACGCCTGCACTGTTCTTGAAAATGATGTCTATGGTGCACCGGATAAGCCATTCGGGTACATGACAGAGGCATTGGACCAGTTACAAAAGAATGAGATATATGTTGCGACAGGCGCACATAATTCAGCACTCTGGGGTGAGCTTCTGACTGCGACGGCAAAGGCAAGAGGCGCAGTGGGTGCGATCCTCGATGGGTATGTCCGTGATACGCCACAGATCATGTCCCAGAATTTCCCGGTTTTCTGCAAGGCAACCTGGGCGCAGGACAGTTCAATCCGGACATATGTGTTTAAGTATCGTGTGCCGATTGAGATCGGACAGGTGACGATCCATGACCAGGATATCCTGTTTGGTGATATCGATGGTGTGCTGGTGATCCCGAAGGAAGTGAAGGACGAGGTCATCGAAAAAGCGCTCGTCAAGGCATCTGGTGAAAAGGTTGTCCGTAAGGCCATCGAAGGCGGTATGTCATCGACGGAGGCCTTCGCAACCTATCATATTCTTTGATGAAGTGAAGCGCTTTGATGAAGTTGAAGATAATTTCTGACCATGCCGGTGCTTATGTTCCTTTGTTTTGTTGCGATGAGATGGAGAGGATAGTTTTATGAACGAAAGAGTTTTTCAGGTCAATATCCGCGATAATGTCGCGACAGCACTGGAGGAGATACCGGCCGGGATGACGATACCGGTGATCGGCGATACAGAGGTGAAAGAAATCACAGCGCTTGATCCAATCCCGAAGGGACATAAAATTGCGGTCTCGGATATTCAAAATGGAGCAAGTGTCATCAAATATGGTATCGTGATTGGTTCTGCCACGAAGGATATCAAAGCCGGAACATGGGTGCATCTCAACGCGATGCGCTCAAACTATGATGAACGTTCCAGTCATCTTGATCCGGTGACAGGCGCACCGCTTGATACGAAATATCAGTAAAGGAAAAGCACATGAAACTAGATGAAATAACCTTTCAAGGCTATAAGAGAAAAAATGGAAAACCCGGCATCCGGAACAGGGTACTTGTGGTTTATACGGTGAAATGTGCTGAGTTTGTTGCGAGGCAGATCGTGGATCGCTCCGATGATCCGGATGTCGAGCTGGTTGGCTTCGACGGATGTACCGATAATCAGTATGCTGTAAACCTGCTGATCAGTCTGATTCGTCATCCGAATGTCGGCGCCGTACTTAGTGTAGGCCTTGGCTGTGAGTACATACAGCCTGAATGGCTTGCCGATATTGCGACGAAGGAGGGAAAGCTCTCCCAATGGATGTTTATCCAGAAGGAGGGTGGTACCCGCAGTGCGATGGAGAAGGGACTTGCCTTCGTACAGTGGGCTTTGAAGAAGCTGAAGGAAACGCCGCGTGTGCCGATGAAGCTTTCAGATCTCGTGATTGGCGCAGAATGCGGCGGATCCGACTATACGTCTGGACTTGCCGGCAATGCGCTCGTCGGACGGTTTTTTGACAAACTAACTGATCTTGGCGGGACAGCCATCTTTGAAGAAATCGTGGAAGCGATCGGTCTTCGAGATATGCTGGTTGAAAGAGGTGCAGATCCGGAGGCGAAAAAGGAAATCGGCGACACCTATGATAAAGCCCTGGACTACTGTCGTTCTGTACGGCAGTACTCCATAAGCCCGGGTAACTTCGCCGGCGGACTGACGACCATCGAGGAGAAATCGATGGGAGCGCTCGTGAAGAGCGGTTCGAGGCCGATTCAGGGCGTTTTGAAGATTGCAGAGGCGCCGGAGAAGACGGGACTTTGGCTTCTTGATTCTACACCGGATCCGTACTGGATGCAGTTTGGCATCACAAATCCGAATGACAATGAAGGCCTCATGGATCTCGTCAGCTGCGGGGCACATCTTGTGTTCTTAGTGACGGGACGGGGCAGTGTCGTCGGCAGTGCAGTCGGTCCCTGCGTAAAGATCACGGGAAATCACGATACCTACCGGAATATGTCAGAGGATATGGAATTTGATGCCAGTCCGATTCTTTTTGGAACGAAAAGCCAGGATGAGATGACCGAGGAGCTTGCCCGGTATGTCGCAGCAATCGCCGGCGGAGAAATGACGAAGTCCGAAGCACTCGGACATAAGGAATTTTATATCCCGTACAAGTATCAGGATAAGGATGTCTACCGCAAAAAGCGCTGTGAGGCATGAAGAAAGAATAATAACGAAATAATGGTAGTTCTTGTCAGCGAGGCGATTTATAAGATGAAATATCGCGGACATGAAATCGATAGATGAAACAGAGGAAAGGAAGCATTATGGCTGCATTTACAGAGGAAGAGATGAAGAACTTTTCCATGCAGGGCTGGTATGATCTGCATGGGGATGTGGCAATCGTGACGGGTGGCGCCACGGGACTCGGACTTGCCATCACGAGATGCCTGGTATCGGCAGGCGCAAAGGTTGCTGTCGTAAGCCGTGCAAACCCTGAGGATGTCAAAGATACGCTGGCGGAGTTTAAAGATGCGGTTCGCTTTTATCAGCATGATATCACGGATACGGATCACGCACAGGCGCTGGTAGACCAGGTTGTAAAGGATTTCGGCAAGGTAACCATCCTTGTGAACAACGCCGGCAATCATTGCAAGAAATTTATCTGGGATATGACGGTGGAGGACTATGAGATGGTGCTGAAGACCCATCTTGTGGGTTCCTTTGCGATGACAAAGGCAGTTGTGCCGTATATGAAGGATCAGAAATTCGGCCGCGTGATTTTCCAGGCGTCCATGACCTCCTATATCGGGCAGCCGATGGTAGCAGGCTATTCGACGGCAAAGGCAGGCTTCCTCGGCATGATTCATACATTAACCGCGGAACTCGCTGAATATGGCATTACTGTAAACGCCATTGCACCGGGTTGGATCGATACGCCGATGTTCCATAAGGCTGTGGATAACGATCCGCCAAGACTCGCAAAAATCATGGGTCGTATCCCGGCGAAGACGGTCGGCGATCCGATGGATGTCGGTATGACTGCGGCGTTTCTCTGCTCGAAGGCAGCACGGTATATTTCCGGCTCCTGCATCCCGGTAGATGGTGGTGCCCTGATCGGATTCTAACTAGAAAATAAAAGGCATGCCCGATGTCTCATACTTTGTGCAAAAGAAAATCTCCCGGCACGTTAATGTGTGTAGGCATTGGCATGGAACAAATAAAAGGAGTATCCATGAAACTTAATGCAAAATTTTCGGAAGAGCTTTTTCTGACCAATGAAACCGGGCGGGAGCTCTATCATAAATATGCAGAACATATGCCCATCATCGACTATCATTGCCATATTTCCCCGAAGGCAATGGTCGAGAACAAGGAGTTCGAGGATCTCGGCGAAATGTGGCTTGAGGGCGATCATTATAAATGGCGCGCGATGCGGACCTTCGGGATCGATGAGAAATATATCACCGGTACAGAGACCGATTTCCATGAAAAGTATCTCGCTTTTGCGAAGGTGCTTCCGAAGATGGTGGGAAATCCGATCTTTATCTGGTGTGCCCTGGAATTGAAGCGCTATTTTGATATTGATGAACCGCTGACGGAAGAAAATGCGGAGGAAATCTATCAGAAGACAAAAGCACTGATCCATGAAAAGCATATGACACGCCGCTGGTGCATGGAGCACTCGAATGTGAAGCTTGTTTCGACGACAGAGGATCCGGTCGATGATCTTCGTTACCATAAGGCGCTGGCGGCAGATCCGTCGCTGAAGGTCCGCGTTATCACGGCGTTTCGCCCGGATAAAGCGATGTTCCTCGAGCTTCCTACTTTTGATGCTTATCTAAATGAGCTATCGGATGTGTCTGGTGTAGGCATTACTGATTTCCATAGTATGCTCGAAGCGCTCGAAAAGAGACTGCAGTATTTCAAGGAGACGACGGGCACGACAGTTTCCGATGACGGCATCCCGCATTTCACCTGGGCGGATTACACCGAAGAGGAGATTGAAACAATCTTCAAGAAAGCACGTGCAAATGAGCCGCTGACAGCGGATGAGGTGGATCAGTACCAGAGTGCGTTCCTCTATGAGATGGGCCGTATCTATCATCGTAATGCCTACGTCATGCAGCTTCACATCGGGACCTATCTTGATGCGAATACGAAGGGCGTTAGGGAGGTTGGACAATCAACCGGTTTTGACTGTACGGATGATCAGTGCTCAGTAACCTCTGTCGGTGAGCTCCTGAACCGTCTGACGCTTGCAGGTGAGCTTCCGAAGACGATTCTGTATCCGCTGGATGGTACAAAGATTGAAACCTGGGCCGTGCTCGCAGCAGGCTTCTGTGACAATGATACGAGATCAAAGGTACAGCTTGGCGCACCATGGTGGTTCAATGATCAGCAGTTCGGCATCGAGCGGCAGTTCGAGGCTTGTGCGAACCTCTATCCGGTGAGTCTTAGTGTCGGTATGCTGACAGATTCCCGTTCCTTCATCTCTTATCCGCGACATGAACTTTATCGCCGCGTGTTCTGTAACTATCTCGGAACACTCTGCGAGAGAGGCGAGTATTTTGGCTCGGAAAAGAATCTTCAGGAAATCATCGAAGATGTTTGCTTCAATAATGTAAACAACTTCTTCGAATTTCATGTAACCCGTTAAACCTCTTATCCAAACTAAACGTCGATGCATAGCGACGGAGAAGCGCCCCGCGTAGAGACATTTAAGTGTGTCTATGCGGGGCGCTTCTGAATTGCCGGGCTGGAATTACTCGACGTCCTGTAGTGCCTGGAAGTTCTCTTCGCCGGTACGAACCTTGACAACCTTCGCAACGTTGTAAACGAAGATCTTGCCATCACCGATGTGGCCGGTGTAGAGGGTCTTCTTCGCGGTTTCGATGACATCGTCAACCGGGATGGAGGATACGACAACTTCGACCTTAACCTTCGGGATGAGTGTGTTATCGACGACGGTACCACGATACATCTCGGTGGAGCCCCTCTGGATACCAGAGCCCATGACGTTAAACATCGTCATACCGGTTACGCCGAGCTCGTTCAGGGCCTTCTTCAGTGCATCGAATTTAGACATGCGGCAGATGATACATACCTTGTAAATGCCGGTAGCCAGCGCATCAGCCGGGGCAGTTTCTACCTTAACGGCTGCGTTAACCTGTGCAGGAGATGCCTTCGTATATTCATCCTCACCGAGATCGGTGTTTTCGTTTGCAGTTACACCAAGGTCAGTAACATCGGAAATCGCGAAGCCGGAGTAAGCGCTTGCGAGGCCATGCTCATGGATATCGAGGCCATCGATCTCAACCTGTGCCGGAACACGAAGACCGACGAATTTATCGATGAGCTTGAAGGCGATAAACATGATCACAAGGACATAGATCGCTACGGATGCGAAGCCGAGGATCTGTACACCAAGCTGATGGAAGCCGCCGCCATAGAAGAGACCGGTTCCGACGCCGTCTGCACCTGTCGAGAAGAGACCAACTGCAATGGTACCCCAGATACCATTTGCCATGTGAACGGATACAGCACCAACCGGATCATCAATCTTTGCCTTATTATCGAAGAATTCGACACTGAAGACAACCAGGAAGCCGGAAACGACGCCGATGATAAAGGCGCCGAGCGGTGATACGCAGTCACAAGGTGCCGTGATGGCCACAAGACCGGCGAGGGAAGCATTGAATGTCATCGAAACATCGGGCTTACCATAACGTATCCAGGTGAAGATCATTGCGACGACGGTAGCAACGGCAGCGGCAAGGTTTGTGTTTACGAATACAAGGGATGCGGTTTCCGCTGCATCATCAGAATTCATCGCTACGGTAGAAGCACCGTTGAAGCCGAACCAGCAGAACCAGAGGATGAAGACACCGAGTGCGACCGCGGTCATATTGTGGCCGGGGATTGCGCGCGCCTTACCATCCTTGCCATACTTACCGATACGAGGACCAAGCATCCACGCACCAAGGCAGGCGATGAGGCCGCCGACCATGTGTACGCAGGTGGAACCGGCAAAATCATGAAAGCCAAGTGTGGACAGCCATCCGCCACCCCAGATCCAGTGCCCGCTGATCGGATAGACGAACAGGGAAATCACTGCGGAGTAGATACAATAAGCCTTGAAGTTCGTCCGTTCTGCCATGGAGCCGGATACGATTGTCGCGGCTGTCGCGCAGAACACGGTCTGGAAGATAACGTAAGCCATGAGCGGCATCGTCTGCGGCACGACACTGTTTGCTTCTGTGTAACTGCCGAGAATCATCGGGTCCAGGTGGCCGATGATCGGTCCTGTTCCGCCAAACATCAGTCCGAAACCGACGAGCCAGTAGCACGGTGTACCGATACAGAAGTCCATCATGTTCTTCATGAGGATGTTACCGGTATTCTTGGCTCTCGTGAGGCCTGCCTCGCACAGTGCGAAACCGGCCTGCATGAAGTAGACGAGTACTGCACCGATCAGTACCCAGATTACGGTGGTCATTTCGTATTTCATACTCTTTCTCCTCTCTTCAACAAAGAAAAAGGCGCTTTGGTCGCTGGACCAAAACGCCTTTGTTTGTTGTGTGAATTATAAAACGTCCTATCCATAAATGTCAAGAAATTTATACGCCTTTTCCATGCCTGAGGGTTATAACTAACCAAACCTTATTTTAGGAAGAATGGTCAAAGAAAACTTTCGGAAAACGATTTCGATTTCTGTACAATTATGGGAAAAGCATTTATAATGAGAGCAGTAGAAGCAGTTTTCCATTTTTTTTTAATGACTTGAGTGATTTGCAGCGAACCGGGTTGTCGAGACAGGCAGCCGGTTTGTTTCCGTATCTAAAGGGCAGAGAGGCATCAATGGTTACCGGCATTTCTTACTATAACAGAATAAGAAATCCGTATGACAGGCCGTCCGAAGGGATAGCTACCGGTGGCGCGCGTGAAAGATCGGATATGATCGCGTCGATGCAAAACGCGTATGGAGATGCGTTTTCCGGGAAGGCAGGCAGCATAGATGACTTCGCGAATCAGGCGGTACGCGGTGCAACCGACAAGATCACAAATCCCTATCAGGCGAAGCTTGCAGCACTCAGCGGGCATCAGGACGAGGTCGATCCGACTGAGCTGAAGGCCCTGAAGCATGCCGGAATCATCGAATGTACGACTTGTGCCGGGAGAAAATATCAGGATGGCTCTGATGAGGAGAATGTCTCCTTCAAAACACCGGGTCATGTTGATCCGTCACAGAGCGTGGCTGCAGTTACAGCCCATGAGCATCAGCACGTTCAGAATGCGATGGCAAAGACGGCCGGAAACGATGCAACCCTTCTCCGTGCATCCGTGACGATCCACTATGCGACCTGCCCGGAATGTGGCAGACGCTATGCTTCCGGCGGCGTAACGAATACAGCCATCCGTTACAATAAAAATCAGCAGGAGGCCAAAGAACAGGCGACCCAAGATGCCATAAAGGCAACAAGCCCGTACCAGAAGGCGGAGGCGGCCGCAGCGAATTTCATGCTGAGCGGTGCGTTGCTAGACGGCAGAGGTTAAAGCGAAATTTTTTAAAGAACTCTCGGAAAAGATCTTAATTTTCCGAGAGTTCTTTTAGGTAAAGAATATGTAAATTTTTTTCGAAATGTCGTATTTTTAACGAATCGGTGTAAAATGGAATTATATAGGTTGCTTCACTGCAGGCATAAAAATAGCAAAGACATCAAAGATATATCGTCTTGCCTAGAATGCATAAAGGGGAGTATATGGGAAAAAGAGATAAAGAATTCGACTTTTCACAGGGACAGAGAGATGACCAAACGATTCTTGTCAATGGAAAGCCTGTAAACGTTAATAAGGACGCCGGCAATTTCTTCAGTGGAGAAACCAAAAAGCTGTTCGGCAGAAAGCGTAGGGCAGAAGATGCCACTCTTTTTAGTGGCACTACCGATTCTACTGACAAAGAACAAGCACAAACCATAAATGGCAAAGAGAAATCAGCGAAGCCGGCGTCGCAGCGAAAACGGCTTTTCTTCATCATCTTTGCCATCATCATCGTGACGCGGAGCATGAAGGGAATCATTAACGCAATCGAGAAAACCCTTCCTGACCAGGACGAACAATATGAGACGAATGCCTCCGATGGCGGCTCCGCGGAAGAAGAGACATACGAACAGGTGTATCCTGCGCAGGAAATCGATTATGATCAGTGGAACACCTTTTCCGTAGCGGGAGATATCTTTGCAGTCGGATCCCCGGTCTCGGACTATCTCGCGAAGGGCTTTACGATCGGCAATTATGATGGAGTTTTTGATGATCCATCGGAGCAAACCGTTGATAAAAATCTTGATTATTTCTATCTTTACCGCGGCGATGAGAACGCACTCCGTATCAGTGTGACAAGCCCGACGGAGGAGGACGTGCCGCTGACCGACGCAATCATCATTACTGTCGAATTTGATGAAGACACGAATTTGCACTACGGTGCGGAAGCCCTGAAGCGGATCCGGCCGAAATATCTCTATGCAGATGAGGTCGGGAACAACGAACCGGATGCTGACGGTGTTGTAAGCATTGGACTAAGAGAGGATATTGATAATCTGCTTGCAGGATATCTGCACACGGACGAAGAGCGTGAGACGACCTACTATTTTAGCCCGGACGGGATAGAGGATGAAGCGCACAAGATTACCTTCCGTTATCATGAAGGCTATGTTTACTCCGTCGAGATCACCTGTGATGACTACTATGCCGCGCGGAGGAAGCAGACAGATGAATCGCTGGAGGCTGCACAAAAGGAGACGGAGGAGAAGAAGGCGAGGCATGATGTTGGGATGATTGTCAGCTTCTATCCGGTCTGGGACTGATTCCCATTAAATTGGTGGAAGTCACTGAAAAAAAGGAGTAGAATAAAGAAAATTATATTCTAGGAGGAAATGGAGATGGCTGATTTTATTACCGTAAAGGAAGATGTAAAGAAAAAGGGCTTCGGTACCTCACTGTATGATCATGTGAACGGAGAGCCGGTTTACCTGTCACAGGGCGTACGCAGCGCATTTACGAAGGATGAAGCAGGCATTAACCAGATCCTCACCGCCGTGACCAGCTTCCAGAAAGGCGACTTCGGTGATGCCATAGCCCATGGCAAGACAGAAACCGAAGGCCACGAATACGGCCGCTACCAACTCATCACCTTCGAAGACGCAAAAGACGAAGACACTGCCGTCTGGGTCCACCGCGCCGAGAAAAGCATCCTGGTGTATTTCAAATTCGAGCGATAAAAAAACAGAGTGCCGTACGATTTCTATCGTAGTGCGGCACTCTTTTTATGCCCATAAATGGTTTGTTTACATTTATTGATAGCACCGTTTATAATATAGCCGAACAATATATCGGAGGAACAAAAATGAAATTGACTTTACTCGGAACCGGCAACGCCCTGGTTACAAAATGCTATAACACCTGCTTCGTTCTTTCAGAGAACGGAGAGTATTTTCTTGTAGATGCCGGCGGCGGCAACCAGATCTTTTCACAGCTTGAGAAGGTCGGGATGAAGTGGCAGGACATGAAGCATATCTTTGTTACCCATAAGCATCTTGATCATATCATGGGTATCATATGGATGATACGAATGATCACACAATATATGAATAAGGATAAGTATGAAGGCGACGCCTATATTTATGGACATGAAGAGGTGATCGGTCTGCTCCGCGATTTTGCCGATAAGCTTCTGCCGAAGAAATCCACTCGCTTTATTGATGACCGTCTGCATCTTGTGAAGCTGAAGGATGGCGATCACTTCGAAGTACTTGGGCATCCGGCGACAGCTTTTGACATTCAGTCGACGAAGGCGAAGCAGTTCGGCTTCATGGTGGAATATGCGCCCGGGAAGAAGCTCTGTGACTGCGGCGATGAGCCTTATAACCCATGTGAAGAGCAGTATGCAAAGGGCGCAGAGTGGCTTCTTCACGAAGCGTTCTGTCTCTATGGCGAACGGGATATTTTCTCACCATATGAGAAGCATCATTCGACAGTGAAGGATGCGGCGGAGCTTGCGGAATCGCTGGGCGTAAAGAATCTGATTCTTTACCATACAGAAGACAAAAACCTAGAGCATCGTAAGGAACTCTATACAGCGGAGGGTAAGGAATATTACCACGGAAACCTCTATGTCCCGTATGACCTTGAAGATGTTAAAGTTTTATAAACTCCTTGCAATCCATGACATAAAGTTGTATTTCATCTAAGACTTTTATGAAAAGAGGTGAATGGATGCTGAAAACACTTTTAAAACAGGTTAAGGAATATAAGCTGGCATCGATTCTGACCCCAATCTGCATGCTGGGCGAGGTTGTCTGCGAGATGGTCATCCCGGTGCTGATGGGCCTCATCGTCGACAAGGGCATCTATGGCAATGATATGGGCTACATCTATAGCTCCGGCCTCCGCATGATCTTCGTCGCTCTGTGCGGCCTTGCGTTCGGTATCGGCGGCGGCTTCTTCGGCGCGAAGGCCAGTGCCGGCTTTGCGAAGAATCTCCGCTGGGCCATGTATGATAACATTCAGACCTTTTCCTTCTCAAATATCGATAAGTTTTCCCCGTCCAGCCTTGTGACGAGACTCACGACTGATGTGACGAATATCCAGAATGCCTACATGATGCTCCTCCGCATGGGTGTCCGCGGCCCGATGTCCATGGTGGTCGCCATGGTCATGAGCTTCGTGCTGAGCCCCAGGATCGCCAGCATTTATCTTACGGCAGTGATCATACTCGGCATCATCCTGTTCTTCATCATGCGAAGTGCGAACAGCTACTTCCGTTCGGTTTTCACGAAATATGATGCGCTGAATGAAAGCGTAGAAGAGAACGTGACCGCGATCCGAGTCGTAAAGGCGTATGTGCGTGAAGATTATGAAATCAGTAAATTCCAAAAGGCTGCCGCGAACATCTATCTCATGTTTGTCCAGGCCGAGCTGCGGATCGATTTTACCGCTCCGGTGATGATGGGAACCGTCTATACCTGTATCCTCCTCATCAGCTGGATCGGTGCCCACATGATCGTCGGCGGGACCCTCACGACCGGTGCGCTCATGAGTCTTCTTACCTACTGCATGAACATCCTCATGAGTCTCATGATGCTGTCCATGATCATCGTCATGATTACGATTTCCGAGGCCAGTGCAGAGCGAATCGCCGCTGTCATCAATGAGAAATCAGATCTGACGAATCCAGCAAACCCTGTGACCGCAGTGCCTGATGGAAGCATTCGCTTCGAGGGCGTGGATTTTGCCTATAACAGAGCGTCACAGACGCCGGTGCTTAAGGATATCAATCTCGATATTCATTCCGGTGAGATGATCGGCATCATCGGTGCGACGGGCTCTGCGAAGTCCAGTCTCGTGAACCTCATCTGCCGACTGTATGATGTGACGGCCGGTTCTGTCAAGGTCGGCGGGATCGATGTGCGGGATTATGATATGACGGCCCTCCGTGACAATGTCTCTGTCGTGCTGCAGAAAAATGTCCTCTTTACCGGTACGATCTACGACAATCTCCGGTGGGGTGATCCGGACGCGACGGATGAGGAATGTCAGCATGCGGCGCAGCTTGCCTGTGCATCGGAGTTTATCGAGCGCTTTCCGGATGGCTATAACACCGAGATCACCCAGGGTGGTACCAACGTCTCCGGCGGGCAGAAGCAGCGACTTTGCATCGCGCGTGCGCTTCTTAAGAAGCCGAAGATCCTGATCCTCGATGATTCGACGAGTGCCGTCGATACCGCGACGGATGCGAAGATTCATGAAGCCTTTAAGAATGAAATACCGGATACGACGAAGCTCATTATTTCACAGCGTATTTCCTCGATCTGCGATTGTGACCGCGTACTCGTGCTGGATGACGGTCGCATCAGCGGCTTCGATTCACCGGAAAAGCTTCTGGAGACAAATGCGATCTACAGTGAGATCTACAAGTCACAGACCGAAGCCGGTGCCGACGATGCAGATTTCGATGAGAAGAAGTGATGAAGGCTTCACCCTGTGGGGATTGTCGTTTCGATTTTGATTTAATGTTTACAGTATTTATGGCTAAGTACCTATTGCTATAAAAGTTAAGCTTCTGAAGGTAAATCTAAGGAAGTCATCTGATGAAATAGAGGAATGTTATGGCTGAAGAAAAAGTAAAGGAAGTGAAAGGACCGGGTGGCAGAAGACCACGTGGTATGCCGCATGAAAAGGTGAAAAATCCGGGAAAGCTCATGAAGCGGACGGTCGGCTATGCCTTTCAGATGTATCCGTGGCAGATGGTGCTGGTCGTGATCTGCATTTTTACAGCAGTCATCGCAAATGTACAGGGCACGCTGTTTACGAAAACCCTGATTGATGCCTACATTACACCGCTGAAGGAAGCAGCGGATGCTGGTCAGACGCCGGATTACACGGCGCTTCTTGGTGCGATGTCCCGCGTTGCGATCTTTTATCTCATCGGTATCGCGGCAAGCTTCGTACAGGCCGTGGTCATGACCTATGTGACCCAGGGAACGCTGGCGAAGCTACGCCTTCAGCTGTTCAAGCACATGGAGACCCTGCCAATCCAGTATTTTGATCAGAACGCACGCGGCGATATCATGTCGGTCTATACAAATGATATTGATACACTACGGCAGATGCTGTCCCAGTCGCTGCCACAGCTTCTGAACTCAGCGATCACCGTCGTATCGATTTTCGTTTCGATGCTCATGCTGAACATACCGCTGACCGTCATGTCCATCGCGATGGTTTGCCTCATGCTTTTCCTGTCCGGCAAGGCAACGAAAATTTCCGGTAAAAACTTCGTCGCACAGCAACATCATCTCGGTGCGATGAACGGCTTCATCGAGGAGACGATGTCCGGTGAGAAGGTCGTGAAGGTATTTAATCATGAAGAGCAGTGCCGTGAAACCTTCCGTAAGCTGAACGAGGATCTCTATGAATCCGCGTATAAGGCCAATGCTTACTCCGCAATCCTCGGCCCGATCAATGCACAGCTCGGCAACACCTCCTATGTACTCTGTGCGATCATCGGCGGTGCCATGGCGTTGAATGGTATCGTCGGTTTTACGGTCGGTGCGCTGGCTTCCTTCCTTACCTTTAATAAGAACTTCTCTATGCCGATCAATCAGGTCAGCATGCAGCTTAATGCAATCGTCAGTGCGTTGGCTGGAGCGGATCGTATCTTCCGTATGATGGATGAAAAGTCAGAGACGGATGATGGCTATGTGATGCTTGTGAACTCAGAGAAAAATGCAGCCGGGGAAATCGTCGAGGCAGACCACCGGACGAAGCACTGGGCATGGAAGCATTATCATAAAGCAGATGGCACGACAGATTACAAGCCGCTCGAGGGCGATGTCGTATTTGATCATGTGGACTTCGGATATACACCGGAGAAGATCGTGCTTCATGATGTTGTGCTGCATGCGCTGCCGGGGCAGAAGGTCGCCTTGGTTGGCTCTACCGGTGCCGGTAAGACGACGATTACGAATCTCATCAATCGGTTTTATGACATCCAGGATGGCAAGATCCGGCACGACGGTATCAACATCAACAAGATCAAAAAGGCAGATCTCCGGCGTTCGCTCGGCATGGTGCTGCAGGAGACGAATCTCTTTACCGGAACGGTTTCGGACAATATCCGCTTCGGTAAGCTGGATGCGACGGATGAAGAGGTTGTGGCAGCGGCGAAGATTGCAAACGCTGACGGCTTCATCCGGCGTCTGCCTAAGGGCTATGACACTGTACTGACCGGGAATGGTGCAAGTCTTTCACAGGGTCAGCGGCAGCTTCTTGCGATTGCACGGGCTGCAATCGCTGATCCGCCGGTTCTGATTCTTGATGAGGCAACCTCTTCCATCGACTCTCGTACTGAGAAGCTTGTGCAGGACGGCATGGATAAGCTAATGGAGGGTAGAACGACCTTCGTTATCGCACACCGTCTTTCGACGGTACGTAATTCGGATGTCATCTGTGTCTTGGAGCAGGGACGCATCGTTGAGATGGGGAATCATGAGGAGCTTCTGAAGCTTCGCGGTCGGTATTATCAGCTTTATACCGGCAAACGTCCGGAACTCGCCGGATAATTTTAATCCGTCACACAATAGACGTATTTTTAGTGTATGATGTAAGCATTATCATAATAGCAGGAGGGCTATCCATGTATTACGACTGGACCTATATATTGGTGCTGATCGGTGCGCTACTCAGTATGCTGGCAAGCATGCGGGTGCAGCGAACCTATGACAAATATGCGCGTGTCCGCAGTGCGCGGGGGCTGACCGGCAGGGAGGTTGCGAATTATATCCTCCAGACGAACAATGTGCAGGGCGTGACCGTGCAGCATGTCAGTGGTTCTCTGACGGATCATTATAATCCGACAAACGGTACCGTAAATCTCAGTGATGTCGTGTATGGCTCGGCGTCTGTCGCAGCACTGGGTGTCGCCGCTCATGAGTGTGGGCATGTGATGCAGCATGAAACCGGCTATGTGCCGCTTCAGATTCGGGCGTCCCTTGTGCCGATTGCAAACTTCGGTTCCAATGTCGGCATCTGGATCGTCATCGCAAGCCTTTTACTCGGTCTCAGCGATAATTTCGTGAATGTCGGAATCTTCCTGTTTTCCTTCGGTGTGCTTTTTCAGCTTGTTACGCTGCCGGTTGAGTTTAATGCAAGCCACCGTGCGCTCGTGATGCTGGAGGAATATAATCTATTGTCACCGGATGAGGTGGCAGAGGCCCGGGAGGTTCTCACTGCGGCGGCACTGACCTATGTTGCAGCGGCTGCATCGTCACTTCTTCAGTTGTTCCGTCTGATTCTTCTCCGGAATTCACGGCGAAGGGATTGAATCTATAAACCATTTGCGATAAAATGTTAACGGCTTAAAAAGGACAAAGGCGTTCATCTATATAGGTGGACGCTTTTTAAATGTAAAGGAGAAAATGCAGTAATGTTCAAGGATTCGAAGATCGTCATCTGCGGCGTCGGCAATGTCGGTGCCACCACAGCGTATACTATCGTAAACCAGGGACTCTGTGAGCAGCTTGTGCTCATTGACATCAACAAGGATAAGGCTTATGCAGAGGCACTTGATATGTCGCATGCCATTCATTTTATGAACAGAAATATGAAGGTATGGTCCGGCGATTATAGCGATTGTAAGGATGCGGATGTTGTGATCCTGACGGCTTCTGCACCGATGCCGAAGGACAGTCATGACCGACTCGAGATGTTGAAACCGAGTCTTACTATTATTGGCAGTATCGTAAAATCTGTCATGGCAAGCGGCTTCAATGGCATCTTCGTCGTCATTTCAAATCCGGTTGATATCATGACCTACTACACATGGCGTATTTCCGGACTTCCGAAGAATCAGGTAATCGGTTCTGGTACGAATCTTGACAGTGCACGTCTATGCTATGAACTTGGTAAGATGTACAATCTTGATTCCAAGAGCGTACATGCCTATGTTATGGGAGAGCATGGTGACTCTGAGGTCATCTCCTGGGGTACGGCGACGATCGGTGGCAAGAAGGTCGAGAATGTCCTTCTGGACAATGCTTCCAGAACGAAGGATACGACAAAGGAAAAACTTCGGAAGGAGACCGTCGAGGCCGGCTGGGATATCTTCAATCGGAAGGGAAACACCTCGTACGGCATCGCTGCTTCTGTCACAGCAATTTGCAAGTCCATTCTTTTTAATGAAAATGCAATCTATCCGGTATCCGTCGATATCCAGGGACAGTATGGCATCCATGATGTATTTATCTCTGTTCCGACGATTATCGATAAAAATGGTGCACGTGAGATTGTCGAGATTAAGCTCCGTGAAGATGAACTTCAGGCACTCCAGAAGTCTGCAGCACTTATGAAGGAGTTCTACCCCGAGCTCGAAAAAACACTTTGATTGTTTCAAAAGAACTGCTTCAGTCTATCGCTGAAAAACCGAACCGCATAGCAGAAGTGATCTGCACAGTGACATTTTAATATATCACTGTGCAGATTACTTCTATCGTGCGGTTCGATTTTTTGTGCGTTTCTTTTTGAATATGCTATACTGAAAGGAACTATCAAGAATTGAGGTGGGAAAATGGCTGTCGAAAAAGTAAAGAAGTATTTTGAAGGAACTGGGATAAAGGTGATTGAACTGCCCGAGTCTTCTGCGACGGTGGAGCTTGCAGCACACGCACTCGAGACGGAACCTGATCAGATTGCAAAGACGCTTTCGTATCTTGTAGAGGATCAGCCGATCCTCATCGTGATGGCCGGCATGGCTAGAGTGGATAACCGGAAATATAAGGATACCTTTCATAAAAAAGCATCTATGATTAAGGCAGAGGATGTCGAACGCTATATCGGTCATGCGCCCGGTGGCGTCTGCCCGTTTGCAATCAATGCCGGTGTAAAGGTCTATCTGGATGAATCGCTGAAGCGTCATGAATTTGTGTATCCGGCTGCCGGAAGCAGTAACAGTGCTGTGAAGCTTAGCATTTCTGAACTGGAAAAATATGCCGGAGTTCACGAGTGGGTCGATGTGACGAAGGAAGAATCATAAATTTGTTTGTCAGAAAAACAGTGATGCGGTATGATATAGAAAAGGCTGAACAAGAGAGGTATCGATATGGCTGAAATTAAAAAGATCATGATTTGCGACGATTCCATCCTGGTACGTCTGCAGCTTTCTAATCTTATTAAGAATTATCTTCCAGGAGTAGAAATCACAGAGGCTTCAAATGGAGCTGAGGCGATTAAAAAATTTGATGCGGTACGTCCTGATCTGTCCTTTCTGGACATTGTAATGCCGAAAACGGATGGCATCGCTGCGACGAAGGGAATTCTTGCACTGGATGCTGATGCCCGCGTCGTGATTGTATCTTCTGTAGGAACGCAGAACAAGCTTCGCGAGGCCATCGAGGCAGGCGCAAAGGATTTCATCCAGAAACCCTTCTCAGGAGAGCAGATCGAGAAGCTGCTTGAGTTTTATTCCAAGGAGGCCTGAGCATGTATGCACAGTTTTTCGGAAGCTACCTTCTGAACCAGCACGCTGTTTCGCCAGAAGCACTGACAAATGCAATACAGCATATGCATGAAACGCATATCAAACTGGGTACGCTTGCTATCCATATGGGCTATATGACCGCTGAACAGGTGGATGATGTCTGCGAAACACAGAAAAAGGCTGATATGCGATTCGGAGAGATTGCACTTGATAAGGAGTATTTGACACTTCCGCAGGTCAAGGAGCTTCTAAATGCACAGCGACCGGAATATCTTTTGCTCGGGCAGGAGCTGATCGATGAGGGTGTGCTTACCAACAGCCAGTTTGAAACACTCCTTGCAGATTATCAGTTTGATGCAGACATTTCTGATCTTGGCACCGAGGAAAACGAAGAATCTGAAAATATCATTCGGAAATTCTTTGCAGATGCGGAGCGTCCGGTGGATGATTATACGCTTTTGTATCTAAATATGGTGTTCAATGATTTTGTTCGTTTCATTGGCTCGGATTTCACACCGCTTCCGGCTGTCAAGATGACGACGTATACTTCGACGCATTGTATCTCTCAGAATGTGACAGGAGAAATCTCACTGGTTTCAAGGCTCGATATGGATGACCGTGCTGCTATTGGCTTTGCATCACGTTTTGCAAAGATGGAGTTTGAGAAATATGATGATTATGTCATCGCATCAATTGGTGATTTTCTGAATCTTCACAATGGCCTCTATTCCGTGAATATGTCGAATCAGTATGCAGTAGAGCTCGAGCTTGATCCGCCGATGGAAGAAGATAAAAAGAGCATTTCGGTTGACGACCGGACATACGTTATCCCGGTTATCTACCCATTTGGAACGGTTCATCTGATTTTAACAATTTAAAGCTTTTATCATAACAGGGGGCTGTCGCACAGATGAACTGTGCGGCGGCCTCTTTTTTGTATGCCCACCCCATGAACTTTAGTTGCATGATGTAGGCATTGGGCCCACCCCCTGCATACAAAAAAGAGGCCCCTCTGTACGA
>Ga0256404_1000599_pt1 | contig 93677 bp, 74 predicted proteins | sample RumenRJG_01DNA_FD_185990 | JGI IMG/M metagenome (GOLD analysis project Ga0256404, IMG submission 185990) | Bovine rumen microbial communities from Lethbridge, Alberta, Canada - RJG_01 | ecosystem: Host-associated > Mammals > Digestive system > Stomach > Rumen | place: Canada: Alberta | collected... | reverse complement strand
GCATGAATGGATGTTCCTTCTTTGATCATTTGCATGTACTTCAGACATTCTGCATAACCATGCTTCCTTCTCTTTTGCATAATAAACCCCGAAAGTTTTTTGTCTAACTTTCGGGGTTCACTTCACTCATGACGCACCCACTCAAGAAAGATAAACAGTCTTTCTATCGTAAAGTGAAGAGGGTCTTGACAGGACTCTCTCCTTTTTTTAGTCCCATGAACGGAAGGTCTCGCCCAGGTCACTGGCACCCTCGAGGTCCCACTGGTAGTCCTTGCGCACCTGCTCGTAATCTATCGTTGCCTGCTTTCCGCTCTCTTTGATGACGGTTTTTTCCGTCTTTTCCTTCTGGCTGGCTATAGTCTTATTATCTGTGCTGATAGCGGCCTTGAGCGAAACTCCACATACTGTTAATACAATTCCAATTGCCAATACTTTGTCCAACATCTTCATAATCTTATCCTTTTAATTGTTATTATCATTTTCTGTTAATTCACCCTTGTCATCCGGTTTCCTTCCTTTTGACATTGCAAAGGTAAAACAGGATTTCCAACCCGCAATCAGTTGTCTCCCACTTTCTATAATGTTTGTTGCGACACCAGCCCTCTATTGCGACAAATCGCCTGAACACCCCCTCGGTTTGTCGCAAAAGCCGCTTTTTATGATGTCCAACGCTATGATTCCCCGCCCCTGAAGGGGAAGGGTGGGGGAGGGGTCAGTGATGTCCTTACAGTACGTTTACCACCGACGTAAAAAGCCCAGGGCAACGCCCTGGGCTGAGTTATTGTTGGGCTTTTCAGCCCGCTAAAATCTTGATGGGTATTCCTATAATATATATAGGAAGAACGAGTGATCAGTCGAAGAATCCGGGCTGATGATATTCGATGCCCAGTTCGCGATCTACGGTGGCGATGATGCCCTGCACTTGTCCGAGTGCGAACATACGTCCGAGGAACGAGTAGCCGGCATTATAGCCCTTTGTCTCGTCGCCCAGCATTGTCATGCCGTGGTCAACACGCATTGGCAGCGGTTTCTTTCGGCTCTGCTCTTCCTGCTCGAAGATGCGTGTCAGTTCGATGATGTCTGCACGCCCACCCAGATGGCTTGCCTCTGTGAAGTTGCCGTCGGGGAAGATGTGGCACGAGCGCAGGTGAACGAAGTGAGTCCTGTTGTGGAACTCCTCCGCCAGCGGTGTCAGGTTGTTGTGTCCGCCTGCCGAGAGCGAGCCAGCACAGAAGGTGAGTCCGTTGTGCGGGTTGGGCACTGCATTGAGGAACCAGCGAATGTCCTCTTTGTCGGTTACGATGCGTGGCAGTCCGAGAATCTCGTATGGTGGGTCGTCGGGGTGCACGCACATATCAATGTCATACTTGTCGCAGATGGGCATTATGGCCTCCAGCCATGTCTTCATGTTGTCGCGCAACTGTTCGCGAGTCACGTTCTTATAGAGCGCGAGCAGTTCGCGGAACATCTCCACGGGTCGTTCGTCGCCTTCCTTGAAGTTGCCCGACACGAATCCCTGCGTCTTAATCACGATGGTGTCAACCATGTCGTGGTCGAACTGCGGTGTTGCCTTTGCCTTTATGGCGTTCACCTCTGCCATGATGTCGCGTCCGCGCAGAATGTCGGCGAGATGTCCCTTAGCCTCGCCGTTAGATATTTTTGTCCATTCCTCCTCTGCTCCCTCGCGCTTCAGTATGTGTATGTCGAAGTAAGCAAACTCGCCCCAGTCGAAGTATAGGTTGCTCGAGCCGTTGGGGTTGGGGTGCAGCAGGTCGGTGCGTGCCCAGTCGAGCACTGGCATGAAGTTGTAGCACACGCAGCGTATGCCCTCCTTGCCGAGGTTCTCGAGCGACTCCTTGTAAACGGCAATCTGCTCGTCGCGGTCGGGGCCTCCATATTTTATTGTCTCTGTCACTGGCAGCGACTCGACAACGCTCCATCGCATGCCATACGACTCGATGTACTCGCGCAGGTCGCGTATCTGTTCGCGTGTCCACACTTGTCCCAGTGGCACGTCGTGCAGGGCGGTAACGATGCCCTCAACACCAATTTGTTTCAGCATGGCAAGCGTAATCTTGTCTTTCTTGCCAAACCATCGCCATGTTCTTTCCATATATAATTACGAATTTTGAATTTTGAATTACGAGTTGTCGCCTTCGGCGATTATTAATTACGAATGTTGAGTTACGAATTACGAGTTGTCGCACAAGTGCGATTATGAATTACGAATGTTGAATTATTAATTTTTCATCGCAGCGAAGCGAGAACAACTCGTCATTTCACACTTCTCATTTGTCATTCTTAATTTTTCATCGCAGCGAAGCGAGAACAACTCGTCATTCCACACTCCTCATTTGTCATTATTAATTTTTCATCGCAGCGAAGCGAGAACAACTCGTCATTCCTCATTCGTCATTCCACATTCATCATTATCTTGCCACAACGTATTTGTGCAGCGTCTTGCGCACAGCACCATTGCCGGCATAGAGTTCTTTCACCATTCCCTCTATCTGCTCGCCGAGACCAGCCTCATAGAGGTCAACGCCGAAGATGTCCTTGCGGCTGTAGAGTTGGCGCAGGCACGAGTAGTCTTGGTCTGCCTTGCCAATCTCGAGAGGTGCCACGATGGCCTGCAGTTCCTCGAGCATTGGGTCTGGCGACGGCTCGAAGGGCTCTCCGTTGTCCTTGATGCCTTTCAGATAGCGTGCATAACCTGCCAGTGTGAGTGGTATGAGCACGAGGTTGCTCTTGTCGAGTCCGCGAGCCAGATATTTCTTTATTGTCTCGCCGAAGCGTATGGGCAGTTTCTGGCTGGTGTCCGATGCAATGCGTTGCGGTGCGTCGGGCATGAATGGGTTGGGCAGACGGCGGTTGATTACGGCGCCAATGAACTCGTATGGGTTCAGCACTCCTGGGTCGGTCACCACGGGCATTGCCTCGATATAGCCTATTTTCTGAATGAATGCGCGGATGTCCTCGTCTGCCATTTCTGCCGAAATCAGCGTGTAGTCGAGCATGCAGCCGTAAATAGACATTGCGGTGTGCAGAGGGTTGAGGCATGTGGTCACCTTCATTGTCTCCACCTTGTCAACGGTGTCGCGTGTGGTATAAAGTGCCCCGCCCAGTTCCAGTGGCGGACGCCCGTTGGTATAGTTGTCCTCGATGACGAGATACTGCACTTCCTCGGCGTTCACGAACGGTGCGGTGAAGGTGTGCCTCTCTGTCTCGATGTAATTGTTGTCCTCAAAGCCGTCTGCTGCAAGCATCTCCTTCACCTTGACGTGCGGGCGAGGTGTTATCTTGTCAATCATCGACCACGGGAATGTAATCTTCTTCTCGTCTTTCAGGTAAACGAGGAACTCGGCGGGTGCCAGTCCGTCGGTCACCCAGCGCTCGGCGTATGCCATCACGCCAGCCTTCACCTTGTCGCCGTTGTGCGAGCAGTTGTCCATCGACTGCACCGTGAGCGGGAGCATCCCTGCCTTGAAACGCTCGAGCAGCAGGGCGGTCACCTTGCCCATGGCGAGCACCGGAGTGAGTCCGCGTGCCAGGTCGGCATCGTTGACGCTATAGCCTTTCTCGGTGATGGTGAACGTAATCATCTGCAGTGAGGGCTTGCGGAATATTTCCACCAGACGAGCCCAGTCGTCGAACTGATAGTCGGCCTTCAGACTCTCGGTAACCGAGGCAATCACCTTCTTCTCAATGGTTCCCGACGACTGCAGGCTGACGAGCAGCGAGAGGTTGTCGTAAGGCTTGTATGCCTTGTCTATCACCTCATAGTCGAAAGTCTCTGCCACTATCACGCCACGGTCGTACTGCCCGGTGTTCAGTGCGTCGTTGATTATCGCTGCTGGGAAAGCGCGGAAGATGTTACCGCCTCCGAAATGCACCCATGTAGGCTCGTCGTGAGTGCGCTGGCGCACTGCGGCGATGTCGAACTTCGGCAGTTGATAGCCTTTTTCTTCCCACTCGGCAACATTAGCGTTGCCCGAAAGTAAATCTGTTAGTTTCATGATTAATATTATGATTTATTATGGTTCTCACAATGTATTAAATATTGGGGCAAAGATAAGAAAAAAAAAGCAAACAGCATGTGTTTATACTGTTATAAATGTATAATTGAGAAAAAGATAAATGAATATGAAACAAAAAAGTGATTATCTCACGAATCCCTTTGTCCTCCACTTGCCCGAACGCCAGCGACGCATCAGGATGACGCCGCGGATGTTCTCGTCGAGAGCGAAGCCTATCCACATGCCGATGAGGCCATAGCCGAGTGGGATGCCGATGAAGTAACTAAGGCCCACGGCGATGCTCCACTGGAAGATGATGCCGATGATCACGGGATAGATGGCGTCGCCTGTGGCACGAAGTGTGCCAACGGCAAAGATGTTCGAGGTGCGCCCTATCTCAAGGAACCAGTCGATGAACAGCACCCAGCATCCCATGGATATAATCTCCTCGTTGTCGGTGAAGGCGCTCAGGATGCTTTTGCCAGTCAGTGCCATGAGAGCAGAGCCTGCAAGCGTTATTATCAGAGAAATGCGGTAGAAATAGTTGCCGAGAATATAGGCTGCCTGATGGCGGCGCTGTCCCACGAGATGTCCCACCAGTATGTCGCCGCCCTGTGTGATGCTGATGCAGAACAGATAGACGAACATGATGAGGTTGGCGCAATAGGTGCGTGCTGCCAGAGCCTCGTTGCTTATCTGGTTGATGAAGAAGGTTATGGCAACCTGCGACAGACTGTATGAGATGTTCTCGCTCATGGCGGGGATGCCTATGTGCATCAGGTTCTTCAGTTCTTGCCAAGGGATAGGACGGAAATAGCGGAGCGGGAAACTCGGAATGTGAACCTTGAAGTGGATTATCGCAAGCAGCAATGTTGCAACGGCTCGGCAGATAACGGTGGCAAGGGCGGCTCCCTCGACACCCATCTGCGGACAACCCCAATGACCGAAGATGAGGGCATAGTTGCCCGCAATGTTTAGGATGTTCACAACTCCTGTTACAGCCATCGGATAAATCACCTTGTCGGCACTGCGCAGTGATGCCGAGAACGTTAGCGACAGAGCCTGGAAGAACGACCAAGTGCCGGTGAGTTTCAGATAGGCCAAGCCGTCGTCCATCAGTTCTGGGCGCAAGCCCATCAGGTGGAGCAACTGTTCGGCATAGACAAACAGTAATGCGCTGACCACCAGACCGAGAGCAAGATTCACCACCAGTGCCATGCCCACCACCTGCACCAGTCGCTTGCGCAGTCCGGCACCGATGTACTGGGCGCACAGGATGGCTGCACCCATCGAGAAGAACTGATAGACAAGGAACACCAACGAGATGAGTTGGTTGTCGAGCCCCACGGCAGCAACACTGTTGTCGCTGTATTGACTGAGCATAACGGTGTCAACGGCTCCCATCATCATGACGAGTGCCATCTCGATAAACACTGGGATAGTGAGAACCCTAAGTTGTCGCTTAAGTGAGTTGTCTGACATTATGCTGCCGTTATCCGTAAATGCTGAATCTATGAAACGGCTGCAAAGGTACAAACTAAATGGTAACTATCTTCACAAAAGCGATAAATACATTTGTTCTTACAAAACTTAATGATTTAAATCATATTTGTTTTTCAGTTTTACAAAAAATATCTATCTTTGCACAATGTTCGACATGCAACAAATAATAGAAGTGCTTCACCGCGAACAATGCTCGCTGGTGGTGAGGAACTGGGCAGGCGAGGTGACTTCATATAATAAGAAAGGTGTGCGCGACCTCGTGTGGCTGCTCGACAACGAGCCAGAACGACTGCGTGGTGCCTCGGTAGCCGACAAGGTGGTGGGCAAGGCATCGGCAGGACTGCTGGTGCAGGGCGGTGTGGCAGAGGTTTATGCCGACGTGATGAGTCGTCTGGCCATCCCGCTTCTCGATGCGGCAGGTATTAAATACAGTTGTGGCGAAACGGTTGACCGCATCGTGATTCCCAAGGGCGACGACCGCTGTCCATTGGAGCGCATAGTGCTTGACGCCAAGACTGCATCAGATGTTGAGGCATTGCTGCGCCAGCACTTCGAGGAAATGAGAAACACCCCCCAAACTCCTAATTCCTAACTCCTAACTACTAACTTCAAAACTCCAAAACTTTAAAACTCCAAAACTTCAAAATAATAAATATGAACACTACTGTTAATCTTTACTCTCTTTCGCTTCGTGAAAGTCGTTCTCTGCTCTATGCAGCACTCTTCATCGTGGGTAACTTGTTGCTGCCACAGTTGTGCCACCTCATTCCGCAGGGCGGACTGATGCTGTTGCCTATTTATTTCTTCACGCTCATTGGGGCATATAAATACGGTTGGCAGGTGGGACTGCTCACAGCCCTGCTCTCGCCGGCGCTCAATTCCGCACTGTTCGGCATGCCTGCATTGGCTGTGCTGCCAGGCATCATGGTGAAGTCTGCCCTGCTGGCATTGGCTGCCGCCTACATCGCTCACAGGTATCAGAGCGTCAGCATTGCGCTGTTGCTTGCCGTAGTGCTTGCCTATCAGGTGGTGGGCTCACTCGTCGAGTCGGCAATGCTTGGTTCCCTCGCACTCGGTTTCCAGGACTTCCGCATCGGCATACCGGGCATGCTGCTTCAGGTGTTCGGTGGTTATCTCTTCATTAAATACCTGTTGAAGAAATGAGAAAATTAGGTTTCGGACTGATGCGCCTGCCGCAGAAGAAACCATGATGCCTTATTTGTAGTATGAACACATCAAGAAGCAAACAATGGATAATCGTACAAACACATTTGTCACAAATGTGGAGATTAGTTTGTGTCCATTTCTTTTTCACAACATGTTTCTGCTTGGTTTCACATGCACAATCATCGGAATCTATCGATGATGTACAGATACAATATCAAACATTCAACATTGACACCAAATCTATCACTTATCCTTTTACCTCCTTCTCAATAAAGGATGTTGTGAAATATCATGGGTTATATTTCTGCCTTTTTAAAGAAGAGTCACTCGACCGCAAGTTTAATGTAAAATTCAGTCATATCCTTGTCATTCAACCTGATGATTTTTCCTTCAGAGAAGTGGACATTCCAGAAGGTATTGTTTTTAGCGACTATTCACAGATGTTCGTTCGTAACGACTCCATTCTTATAAAAGGATATTATAAAAATGAAAAAGACTATTACATCACAGATAGTATTTCTAGTAAAAATGGGATTACCTGTTGGACTCTGAAAGAAACGACGCCTCTATCGTCTGTTGTGTTTGAAGATGAACATTATAAAATTGTTTTTACTGACAAAGGCGAATGGGGTAGTTATATAAGTTTTATTAATATGTCCGATGATGTGGAACACATCTATAGATTCGGTGGAGGACGGATTTTTAAGCAGTCTGACGGCTACTATTTTTGCAATAATGTATGGATAGGTAAAATCACAAATCCCCAAGACGGGGTTATACATCAACGTGGTAGTGGATATTTGGATGCTCATGCGTCTCGTCCTGAAACACTATTTTACCTTAATGGATCAAACCAATATTTTATAAATCATGAAAGAGATACGTTGTTGAATGCTTTTTTTATGCATGACAATGTGATTCATATGATTGAAACTGACAAAGACGGATCATATCTGACAAAATTTGACGGGGAAACCCTCATTCGATTAAACAAACTAAATCAGAGATATGAACACATAGGCTGTTCTAACTTGGGCTTTTTTTCTGGAGGCAATGGCGGTTTATTCTATTGCCAGACATCTTTTAATAATAGTTTCGACAAGTTTGGTTTAATTGATACCAGTAACAATCTTGTCAAAATAATTGACGTTATTACTAATCAACGCCCCTCATTATCATTTTCAGATAATGATGGACTGAAGGAAACATTGGCTTTCGTAACAGATGGATTCTCTTCCAAAACCATTGAAGATGCGGATATTTTGGAAAGTCGTCTTGGTAGTTATAGAAATACAATACCAAGTCATTTGAAGTATGAGTCGCAATACAAATCGGAAAGCAGAACTTACTATCGGTTTGTTGACAATAACACTGTAATAAGTGCTGAATATGGTTATGATCCCAACACTGGTTTTCTTAACTCTTTATTTTTGGAGTGGCGTCCGTTCAGTGAACTCAGTGGTTCAATCAATTATAGTGAAAAGACACCTTTCCCTGAGAGTCTAATCAAGGAAAAAGTGATAGCGACAATCAACGAGATCTTACCATGTAAGACAAAGAAAGAGAAAGAAGATTACATACGGGAAATAAACGGTGTTAAAATTAATTTGTGGAAATCTGGTATTAGATTACTGATAGAAAGAACAAAATGAGAAAATTAGGTTTCGGACTGATGCGCCTGCCGCTGAAGAATCCCAACGACCAGTCGAACATCGACATCGAGGAGATGAAGCGCATGGTGGACGTTTATATGGAGCGGGGTTTCACCTATTTCGACACCGCCTACCCATATCATGGAGGCAAGAGTGAGATAGCGTTCCGCGAGGCGGTGGCAAAGCGTTATCCGCGTGAGAGGTTCACCGTGACCGATAAGATGCCGTGCTGGGACGTGACGAAGGAGGCCGACCTTGAGCGCATCTTCAACGAACAGTTGGAGAAATGTGGTGTTGATTATTTCGACTACTACTGGCTGCATGCCCTGAACAAAGAATACGTCAAGACGATGGACCGCGTCGATGGATGGGGATTCATAGCACGCAAAAAGGCCGAGGGCAAGATTCGACACATAGGATTCTCGTTTCACGATGACTCGAAACTGCTGGAACGACTGCTGAAGGAACATCCCGAGACGGAGTATGTGCAGTTGCAGATAAACTATCTCGACTGGGACAGTCCTACGGTGGAGTCGGAGACATGCTACAATCTCTGCACGAAATATGGCAAGCCCGTTATTGTGATGGAGCCCGTCAAGGGCGGAGCACTCGCAAAGGTACCCGTGGGAGTGGAGGAGTTGTTCAGAGAATACAATCCCGATGCAAGCCCCGCGTCGTGGGCCATCCGTTATGTGGCGTCGCTACCCAATGTGCTTACGGTGCTCAGCGGTATGAGCACAATGGAACAGGTGGAAGACAACACTTCTTTCATGCAGGACTTCAAGCCCCTTGACCACGAGGAGCAGATGCGCGTGGAGCAGGCGGCGCAGATAATAAACCGCTCGATAGCCATCCCGTGCACCGCATGTCACTATTGCACTGACGGCTGTCCGCAGGAGATTTGCATCCCCGAGTATTTCAACATCTATAACAACCTGTACCAGTTCGGACGCAAGGAGCAGTGGAACAATACATCAGTTTATTACGGTGTGTTGAACAAGACTCATGGCAAGGCAAGCGACTGCATAGAGTGTGGACAATGCGAAGAGCACTGCCCACAGCACATACATATTATAGACAACCTTAAACTCGTTGCCAAAACGTTCGAGTGAGATTTTCACGACAGATGTCGTATGCGATGCTTCCACGCCCCTGTAGGGGAGGGTTAGGGGTGGGGTCAGTGATATTGATGAACGTGATATAAAAGATATAAGGAAATATGAAAAGTTTCAAATCGAATGCGTGGATGCTTCCACAACCAGTGCTGATTATCGGCACTTACGACAAAGACGGTAAACCAAACGCAATGAATGCCGCATGGGGCGGACAGTGGGATATGCACGAGATAATGATTTCGCTCGGCTCACACCAGACAACGGACAATCTCGCCACAAACCCTGAGTTCACCGTTACCTTTGCCACAGCCAAAACGCTGGTGGCTGCCGACTATGTGGGCATAACCAGTGGCAGGAACACGCCAGACAAGATGGCAAAGACAGGATGGACCATCGAGAAGGCTCCCAACGTGAACGCGCCTTTGTTCAGAGACTTCCCGATGACGCTGGAGTGCCGGGTGAAGCAGAAGATTGACGAGAGCGCGACAGGCTACTATCTGGTAGCCGAAATAGTGAACATTCTCTGCGATGAGCAGTATCTGGCCGAGGATGGCAAACCCGATGTGGAGTCGATGGACATCATCACTTACGACCCTGTTCACCACACCTATATCAAGTTGGGCAACGTTGAGGGCAAGGCTTTTTCTGATGGTAAGCAGATAGGATGATGCACGTTTCCCGATAGGGGCGTTTCATTATTCATACCCATCATCATAACCTTCCTCATAGTCCTCATCGCCTTCATAATCTTCGTCGCCTGACTGCATGCCGGGCTTGCCAATCAGCCTGTCCTCTTCAGCCGCAGCCTCACCGTCCTGATAGCCTTCTTCGTAAGAGTCAGAGTGGGGCTTCAGGCTTATGCTGCCTGTTTGTTGGTTCGGTTTTTCACCCGCCGTTTGTTGACTTGGTTTTTCATCGCCTGCCTTATATGACGAGTCATTGGCAAGCGATGGGATTGAGTCGCATTCCTGAATTTGTTTTGGTGCACCGTTGTTACAACCCACAAGGATGGGCAACAAAAGAATTAAATATATGAACTTAAACCGTCTCATGCCTTTCCGCAAATTATCTTCTCGTTTAAGTGTTTCGTAGTCGATGGTGATGAAGTCTGTAAGCAAACTATTCGATTTTTCTACCCAGCCAATGCGCAAACCGTAGGTTCATTGCTATGGATATAAACCCAATAACTCCTAAAAGAACGAGTTTGCCACAGTTCATTTCCTGACAGATGCTGCTGATGCCGTAATAGGAGTATGGCAGTAACAGGATAGATGTAATAACCCCTGGTATGTAGCCTTTGACGATGATGCCTTGACTAATGTGGACAAGAAAGTGTACCGAGAATGACACGAACAAAGCCACCCAGACCTCCACTGCATAAGGACCACCTATAAGATAATATGCCGTAGCAAGAAGCAGCAAAACCAACTCTTCTATAACTGCGATGGTAAATGCCTTTGTGCTGAGACTGCTAAGGTGAAGAATCATCGACCTAAGCCGCGGGAGCCTTCTGAGCAAGCCCTCCTTGTGTGCCAACATCCATTTGTGCTGCACGATAATCTCCTCCATGTCATGGATGAGAAATGCAATGGGGAAGGAAAGTATCATCAGTATGCTCATCAGATGTTTTTTATTATTGCCCCCAATACGAGTGCTATCTGAACTAACAGAATCAACGGAAGTCCATACTTGAACTTCTTGTGAAGGGTCTTGTGGTGCCACACTTTCACGCCCAGCAAGGCGCCGATGCTGCCTCCGATGATGGCAATGCCCAGCAGCGTGCTTTCGGGGATGCGCCTCATTTGCTTCTTCTTACTCTTGCGGAGTCCCTGGGAGTCGCGGTTTCTCACGGCGCGCCACTTGTCGATGCCATACATTATGAAGGCAGTCGTGTTGACGATGGCGAGATAGATGATGATGAAATGCAGTGTGCTCATGATGCTTCTGCGTTTTCAACTCATTTTCTCCATGTGATAGCCCATGCGCTTCAGTTGCACCGCCATCCCCATAAGGTAAAGTTGATGCAGGCATGCGACGTATGCGCGGAAAGCCTCTTTGCTTCCCGGCTCTATGTTCTGATGGCGCAGCACGTTATACACACGCGAGGCACACTCGCCGGTGAGTTTCTCAAGTGCGGTATAGTCGTCGCCTTTCAGCAGTAGCACTTCTTCTCGGATATACTCGTCCATGTGGTCATAGCCGCGCTTGTCCCTCATGTAAGCATAGATATTGTCTGTCAGTGCTTGGTTGTCTGCATCTGCGGTAAGCAGTTCGGCATCCCAGTATTTAGCAACGGCCATGCCGATATACATCATCCATCCCAGCGATGCCGTGGGATAGTCGTTGAATTCCCGTATTCCGTCGGGCATATACGCCTGCGCTATTTGTTCCCATCTCTCCTCAACGTCAGGGCACTCAGGCATGTGGTTGTCCACTTCGTTCATTGTCAGCAGGTATTGATGAAGGTCCTGCCGCAGTTTATCTTCAAAATCGTTCATAACACCAGTCTTATTCCATTCTTCCCCATTTCATTTCTTCTCCCTGTTTGTCATACTGCTTGCGCTTTCCCACAGGAGGCTCGGTTAGAGTGATACGTACCACCGCCGTGCGCTCGATGCTTCGGTTGATGGCATCGTCGAAAGCGTCCATGTGCTTCGGAAGGAAACGCAGGCAGATGGCTCGCAGTGCCTCAATCTTCTCTTCCTTGCTGGTCACCATCTCTGCCTTGCCTATCGCCGTGGCAGACTTATATTGCAACGAGAAACTTCCGTCCTTAGGACCTACGGTGGGTGCGCAGCGGGTCACGGCAGATAGAAACACCGTGGGGTTGTGTGCTATGCAGTCGAGTTTCTCGCCCTCCATGGCGCAATGAAAATAAAAAGTCTTCTCGTCGGTGCGCACCAGCGAAAGGGGCAGACCGTATGGCCGTCCGTCCTCGCGCGTCATACTCACCGTGACGTATGGTGCCTTGTCGAAAACCTCCAGAGCGAAGGCGGCATCCATTTGGCGACTCGCTTTTCTCATAATCACATTATTTCATAAAGACAAAATAAACAGCACCGATGAGGAACAGGAATGCCACAGCATGGTTCCAGTGAAGTCCCTGGTCTTGGAACAGCACATGGGCGACGATGGCAAAGACCACCAGCGACACACATTCCTGTATCACCTTCAACTGAACCAGTGAGAAAGGACCGCCGTTGCCCTCGAATCCAATGCGGTTGGCAGGCACCTGACAGCAGTACTCAAAGAAAGCAATAGCCCACGAGAATGCTATCACGCATATCAGGGGCCAGTGGTTTGTGACTCCGGTCTGTTGCAGTTTCAGGTGTCCATACCATGCCAGAGTCATGAAAACATTGCTTAGCACAAGCAATAAAAGAGTGTAGAATCCGCTCATTTCTTCGTGTCGTTTTAAAACGGTTGCAAAGGTAACTCCTTTTTCCCACATAAGAAAAAACTATGCCCCATTTCTTCACTTTTAAGCCCTTCGATTTTCATGTGCATTAGTGTAATGTGATGCAATGTCACAAAACCTCAAGCAGTTTTTTCTCCTTTCTCCTAAACTTTTTCTTTCCGAAGTGCTAAAATACAAATTAATTTTGTACTTTTGCAATTGCATCTGCCCGCTGCGACAGGGATGCCACTTGAGGGTGACGGAGTCGGTGGGTGGAGCACTACATATTAGAAGGCGTTACTGACGCTTTGTTTTTGGTCATTCGAAACTTAGGAACTTCCGAATATGCAGTCAAAGACAATGCAGAGGTGACTCCACGGGGTGTAGCATATACTCTCCGTAGTGTGCTGCGAGGGCTAACCATGTCCTCACTAGCACACTTAACGGTGTATAGTATAATCCCACGTGAGTGTTTCTCTGTCTGTTTATTGCTATAGGTTTCCTAAGACCTCGAATGACGAACAGGCAGATGCAAGCACCCACGTTTTTTGTATGTAGTAATCAACAATGTAAAATCCATCTGACCTATGGGTGCTTGTCAGAGCAAAATAGAAATAAAAGCAATTAAGAGTTACTGACAAACAACTATATGAGATTCATTTCACTTCTGATAGCATAGAACTGGAAAACTAAACTTACGCAGAAGCAGAAACGGATAATGACCTCGCACGAGAACGGCGTGGGGGATTCGTTATGCTTGTTCTGCAGCGTTTCCAGTCGCTTATGCTATAGGCATAACCGCCCCTGCGCTTCTCAAAGAAACGCAGGGGCTTTTGGTTGCTGTGAAGCGATATGAGTGAAGAACGACAACTGCCTATAGATTCTGTAACGGATGATATGGTTGATAGGGTGGAAGAGCCTATAATTCCTATTCCTTTTGATGACGAACCTCTGCATGAAGAAAAGAAATATCGGGTGCTATCGTTGTTCTCTGGATGTGGTGGCATGGATTTGGGCTTCGAAGGACATTTTGTTGCAAACAAAAAATCTTTTGTTGCCGATAGCCCTTTTATTGACCATCAAGTGGACGGTAATTGGGTGTTTCTTAAAAAGACCAAGTTCCAGACCATCTTTGCAAACGATATACTGCCCGAAGCGGAGAAGGCTTGGACAACATACATGAGCAGATTCGGTTATAGTGAAAATGTGTATCACAATGCCAGTATTGTTGAGTTGGTGAAGATGCATCAGCAAGGAGCCGAAATTTTCCCTCGAGATGTGGATGTGGTTACAGGAGGTTTCCCATGCCAGGATTTCAGCGTAGCAGGCAAGCGACAAGGTTTTAATTCACAAAAAGACGATTTCGGAAAGAAACGCACCGATGATAAGCCCTCAGAGGAAAGCAGAGGGAAACTGTATTTTTGGATGAAACAAGTGATAGATATTGTTCGTCCTAAGATATTCATTGCAGAAAATGTAAAAGGACTCGTCAATCTTGGTGATGTCAAGGATATCATCCAACAAGACTTTGCAAGTGCAGATGGAAACGGATATATTGTATTAACACCGCAAGTATTGCACGCAGGTAACTATGGCGTACCCGAATCAAGAGAACGCGTCATTTTTATAGGGATCAGACGTGACGCACTTAAACCAGAAGCATTAAATGCATTGGAGTCCGATAATATTTCTGAAGAATATAATCCTTATCCCAAACCAACTCATGCAGCAACAACCAATGACACCAGACTTTTACCTCTAGTGACTACCTACGATGTTCTAAAGGACCTTGAAGAGCCTGAGGATTCTCTTGACCCATCGCAGAAAGTATATTCAAAAGCGAAGTACCTTGCTAACGGAAGTCAAGGCCAGATAGAGATAAAGTTGGACGGACTTGGACCGACAATCCGTTCCGAGCATCATGGTAATATTGAATTCCGACGTCTCTCTGCCGAGCATGGAGGAAGACACACAATGGAATTGAACGCAGGAATGAAAGAACGAAGACTTACGCCAAGGGAGTGTGCTTTGATTCAGACATTCCCGCCTGACTATCACTTTGTCATTAAGAAAAATTCTGGCAACGGATATCATGTCAGTTCCTCAGGAGCCTACAAAATAATTGGAAACGCAGTACCACCAGTACTGGCTTATCATATTGCAATGAGACTACAAGAACTATGGCCTAAATATTTTGGAGAAGATGAATAGAGAAGAAAAGATAGTTGCTGTAGGCAAACAAGAATTACATGATACAGATAGAGCATTTTCTGAATTCATGAGTAAATCAGAGGAATGTTTCAACGAATGGGCTCGTCAGAACCCAAAGTATTACAAAGGCTTAACACCTAAAGAACTGGAAGATGAGACTTGTAAGGTACTTAAGTATGTTGCACCATCAACTCCTTTTGATGGAGTTATAACACTTGTGTCTGGTCATTCTTTCCCTGATATCATGGCAGGAAAATATTTTGGTGTGGAAGTTAAGTCAACAAAAGAGGACAAATGGACTTCTATAGGGAGCAGTATAGTGGAATCAACAAGAGATCAGTATGTAGAGGATATCTATATGATGTTCGGAAAACTTGGTGGAAATGTACCAGAATTCAAATTCAGACCATACCAAGACTGCTTGTGCAACATTGCTGTAACTCATTCTCCAAGGTACTTGATAGACATGGAGATAAAAGAGAAAAAAGAATCGACCATCTTTGAGAAAATTCACATGTCATATGATGATTTTCATAAAGCAGAAGACAAAATAGAAGTCGTTAGAGATTATTATATCAATCAGGCTAGAGAAGAAGGTCGCAGGGAAATGCCTTGGTGGGTTGGAAAAAGAACTATTGATGCCATAGACAACGGAGATGTACCGACAATTAGATTGTTTAACCAACTATCAGTATGTGAGAAAGCAGACTTAAAGGCGCAAATGACAATATTATTCCCACAAGTAATCTTTGGCGATTATGATGAGGCTGCCTTATGGTTGTGTACCCACAGGTATTATTTGTGCCTGAATGTCAGGGACTTCTTTTCGGCAGGTGGTCAGTACGACATGTTAAACGGAGAAAAGTTGCCGATACCTTATCCTGCGGTTTTGAAAAAGTTAATGGATGTAATGCCACTGATTACAAAAAATTTGTCCGCCAATAATGAATTGGAATACTTGGAGTTCAATCCAGAATTATTTTACTCAAAGAACAAACTAAAAACATGGATGGCACAAGTGGAGAAAATCTTTAATAGTTACACGTATGAGTATAAAAGAAAAGTAATCAGATTCTCAGAGTTGAATGTCAACCTTTATGATTTTCTGATGTTTCCCCAAAAGTACAAGTTGAAGCAAACAAAAAAGCCGAGATGACTCTCGGCTTTTTGCGCTCCAGGATGGGCTTGAACCAACGACCCCCTGATTAACAGTCAGGTGCTCTAACCAACTGAGCTACTGAAGCAGTGGTTGCATTGTTTTGAATGCGGGTGCAAAGGTAGAAAGTTTTTTGGAAACGTGCAAATTTTTTTGCCGTTTTTTTAGATGTGTCGCTAAAAAGATTAAAAAAAGCGCAGAAAAAGAAGTGATTCACATTATATTAATGTACCTTTGCAAGCAGAATGCGACGTGCATTGATTCTATGTGTTTATAAAAAAGAAACGACATATCACAGTTTATGAAGATGAACATATCAAGACTTGCCCTCGCCATGAGGGGCTTCGTGATGGCGGCGGCGCTGCTTGTCTCGGGCGCATGTCTTGCCCAGCAGGACCGCGACCATAACTTCAACGTGGCAAAGAACATTGACATTTTCAATGCCATTTACCGCAACCTCGACATGATGTATGTGGATACGCTGGATGCCAACGAGGTGATTGGCACGGGAATAAACGCCATGCTGCGCTCGCTCGACCCTTACACGGTGTATTACCCTGCGTCTGATGTCAAGGACCTGAAGATGATGATTACCGGTAAATATGCCGGAATCGGCGCTCTGATACGCTATAACGCGAAACTCAAGCGTGTGGTGGTTGACGAGCCTTACGCCAACACGCCAGCCGCTGAGGCAGGACTGAAGAAGGGCGACATCATCCTGAGCATCGACGACTCGACGATGGTGGGCAAGGACGTGTCGTATGTCAGCAGTCACCTGCGCGGCGACGCGGGCACCACCTTTGCGCTTAAGATACAGCGTGGCAACAGCAAGCCTGTCACGAAGAAAATCACCCGCCGCGCAATACAGATGCCTGCCATCCCGTACTATGGAGTGGTGGAGGGCAACTATGGCTACATCAACCTCAACTCTTTCACGGAGAACTGTGCTAAGGAGATGCGTCGCGCCTTTGTTGACCTGAAGGAAAAGGGCGTGAAAGGTCTTGTTCTCGACCTTCGCAACAATGGTGGCGGTTCGCTCGAGGAGGCTGTGCAGATAGTGAACATGTTCGTGGCAAACAACCTCACGCTGGTGACAACGAAAGGCAAACTGAACCGCTCGAACCGCGAGTATAAAACGACAAAGGAGCCGATAGACACCGACATGCCGATAGTGGTGCTCGTCAATGATGACACGGCATCGGCAAGTGAGATTACGGCGGGCTCGCTGCAAGACCTCGACCGTGCTGTGATTATGGGCACGCGCACCTACGGCAAGGGACTGGTGCAGACACCGCTCGACCTGCCGTATAACGCCAACCTGAAACTTACCACCGGAAAGTATTACATCCCCAGCGGGCGCTGCATCCAGGCGATAAACTACAAGCACTCGCGTGGCGGATATACCGAGCATATCCCCGACTCGCTCACCAAGGTGTTCTACACCGCTGGCGGAAGGGAAGTGCGCGACGGCGGCGGCATTAAGCCTGACGTGGAGATAAAGCCCGACTCGCTCCCCAACATAGCATATTATCTCAGTTCTATGGGTCGCGACACCACCGAGGTGATGTTCGAGTATGTACTCGACTACATTGCCAAGCACCCTACCATCGCTCCCGCTGGCAAGTTTGAACTCTCAGACAGCGACTACGAGGAGTTCAAGCAGCGCGTCATAGCAAGCGGCTTCACCTATGACCCCGAGACAGAGAAAGCGCTGGCAACGCTGAAGAAACTCGCTGAGTTTGAGGGCTATTACGAAGACGCAAAGGCCGAGTTCGATGCCCTTGAGGCGAAACTGAAGCACGACCTCGGGCGCGACCTCGACCGCAACAAGCGAACTCTGAAGAACCTGTTGTGCAGCGACATCGTGGCGGCATACTATTTCCAGTCGGGTGCCATCGAGAATTCTCTGCGCACCGACAAGCAGTTTGCCGAGGCAATAGCATTGCTTCGCAACGGCGAGAAGTATAACTCGATATTGCAGAAGAAATAATAACAGACGTATTTTCTAACAGCAACAAGTGGCGTCTTATGTATCCGTCAAGGACATAAGGCGCCACTTGCTTCTCATCTGTATAGGCAATTATATACTATTTGACCCTATAATGAAATGGAGTTTCGAAAGATGCCGTTCACAATGTTTCCCCGTCCTTTGAAATTCCCCTCGCCCTTTGGATAGGGGTTAGGGGTGAGACCTTGGGGATAGGGGTGGGGTCAGTGATATCAGGGAAGAAGATAGAGGGACATGGAATATATTGTGTGCGGTCAAAAACACTGCCCCCACCCCTGCCCCTCCCCTACAGGGGCGGGGAGTCAATAGCAAGGGGTCAAATAGTATAAAATTACCTTTGTATATTTATGACATTGCGAAAGATGCCTTTTGATGAGGTGAGAGATGTCCTTTCGCATGCTCGTTGGGCATTTATGGCTTTGCGTTTTTATTGCATTGGGATTGGAATTCCCTTGGAGTCATTCCTGTTAGGTCTCTGAATACCTTTTGAAAATAGCAGCGTGAACTGAATCCGCACTCTTTAGCAACGGCTTCGTTGGAATAGTCAGGATGCGCAGTCATTAGTTGCTTGGCCTCTTCTACACGCAGATGGGCTATCCATTTGCTGAACACTTCGTACTCGGTGTTCCTAATCCATTGTGTAAGCAAATAACGGGGAATGCGCATTTCGTCAACGGCGTCTTGGATGGTGATGCCTGTTTTCAGATGCCCCTGGGCCTTCATCCAATGCCTTATGGCTGCTTCTACGCGCTTGTGGTTTCTCCCGTTTTCGTCTTTCATTTTGGCAGGCAGAGTGATTCTTTCTTTTTCCTCCTCTTCATTGGCGCGATATAACACACTGGCGTTCTCGCTTATTCCGAAGCATATGAAGTTGAACGCGTAGTAGAAAACGAAAAAAAGTATTAGGAAAGCGAAACTCGTCAGAAATATTGCATTTTCCATAAAGATGAAAATGGGAGAGAAAAGAGCAAGTATCGCGAGTAGAGACACGGTGTTTTTTATCCACCTAGTCATTTCTTTGCTACAACAGTCATAAAAGTTGTCCAAGATCATGTTGAGATGTCTTATCAAATTGAATTCCTGTAAGTAGAGGAATAGAAGCATCGAACCGTATATAGCAGAGGCCGCGATTCCTGCATGGTGAAGGCTGAGCAACTTCTCATTGGACAGGTAACTTACAAGAATTACAGCTAATGACACAATATAAAAGAGGAATCCTGTAAAATATTCCCAACGATGAACATGCCCGTTGCGCAATAAGTAGAGAACCGAAAGACTTATAAACCATGCAGCAGGTTGCACGAGGAGAATATTAAGAAACACACATTCCTCCATTTGTCCGTTGGACCTGAATTTGAAATAATACTGCAGACCGAAATGTACAGTAAGCAATATTGTCCCTGCGGTAAGAATCCACAGGGATTTGTTGTATATTTTGCCAGCTTTGTTAGTGTATCTCGAGGCTATTACCAACGAGGCAGAAAGCAATCCCATTATAGCAGAGGCACAAAACTGGAACTCTCCGATAGTCATAGTTTTTTACTGTTTTTGTATTTTGAAGATATATTTGCTTACAAATTTAGTAAGAAAAATTGAATTGTCAACGAAATTGTTATTTTTTTTAATGTTTTTATACACGTTTTTTTGTACTTCACTTTTGTTTGTGTGCTCTTGAATACTGTAAAATAACCTATAATTACGAGTTTTTGCACACCTGTTTTGCGTGTTTTTTTACACACACCATATAATTCCGTTTTACTATATACTTATAATTTATTATCTTCGCGTCGCCATTTGGAAACTAATAAGCGATTTTTATATGTTGTAAATTATAAATAGTAATCTGAGTATTATATGAAACGAAAAAAACTATTACTAATTGTACTCACTTTTCTTGGGCTAGTGAGTGCACAATGGGCTACGGCACAGAATGTGACCATAGGCCCGAACAATGGTAGTATTATTACCGGCCAGGCCGGTGGTAATACTGGTGACTCTGGTATTGGCAGAGGAATGGGATCCATGTGGCGCCATGAACAGTTGCCACTGACGATGACCACGTCTGACATCGCTATGCTTACTTCGGCTGGTGAATTGGCAGACCCCTCTTGCGCTATTGACAAGTATCAAGCTCAAGGTCAAGAACAACGTTTGCTCCTCGGTGCTGGTCAAACACAAACGTTTATCGTTGTTTCTCTGCCCAAAGGTTACCGTATCACTGGTTATAAACTAGTTGTGCAACCCAATGTATATGGCAATAATATCCGGTTGCATCCTGGTAAGGACACTTGGAATATTGGTTCTGATGACCATATGAGAATCTATGAAACTAAACCATGGGACCTCATTGCACCATATACTATTCCTGGCGAAACCACAGGTAACAACTCCAATACGCATTGTACATTAACAGACCTTGACCAATATGGCTATGATTATATTAATGTCGCCCATGAAGTGGGAAACGATGGTAATTTGGACATGTACAATACCAGTGAGTCTGAGAGAGCAAAAGAATTTGTCATTGAACGTACTGCCATACATAATGAAGCCAACGACACATGGGACATGAACAACCAGCTCCACTTCTTCTTTGCCAGAGGAAGTAGCCAATATGCTGTCACCATCAAGTCGTTTGAAATATGGTTTACAGCTGAGGGCACATTCAATGCAGAGTTGACACCTATTTCAGCAGGACCGGCTGTAAGTGCTGTGCAATCTCCTTTCACTACGAGTAAGATGGATATTGGTGCTCTTCAATATAATAACCAAACTCAATTGTATTATTATGACTATACAAAGGTGCAAGACCTCATAGCTTATAACTGGATATATCAAGCTAATGCATATAATGCAGATGGAATTCCTGCAGATAATGCAACAAACAAAAATATCTACCCGCTGGTGGTCGACGGAAATGGTGTTTTTGCCTTTGGCAATGACACATATTTTGTAGAACCTCCTACCACCATACGTACATCTTCTGGCTGGGAATCTCCGATTGGTTATAGAGTAGTGGGAGCCGACTTCAAGTGTAATTGGGGAACAGCAACTCCTGCTGGAAATATTCAAGTTAGAAGCGGATATAGAATTCGGTCTGGTTCTAATAATAATCACTATTTAAATGATCATTTGGATTTTGCCAATGTCAACAACCAAAACAACGCATTCATCTGGCATAAGGATGAATATGGAAATCTGTATTTTGAAACCACTGTAGGAAGTGGAAGTTCAGCCACAACTTATAGAAAGTATCTCGCATGTTTTGGAGAAGGTGCAACACGCATGATATCTCTGAGTTCAAGTGCTACAGGTACTGAAGCAACATGGAACTTAAAAATCGAGGATGGCACTAATTATCTTTATTATGAAAGTGATAGTCATAATAAATACTATCTGCATGTAGTAACAAGGCAAGAAGGTTCAACTGACCATAACAGAGGCTATGTAACATTAGGTCAAACTTCAAATAGGGCAACAGCAATTTCAACAGGTGGAAACGTGAATATACCTGTACCCGCCTTCACTCCAGGTAGTTACACTCTTGAAATATATGACAAGACTGGAACTTCGGTTGTTGAAACCATTGAAGTGACCGAGAGCAACGCTGGCACCGATGAAACAAAATACACGCTTAAAGGCCTTAACAACGATGCAGTGAAGTTTAAGATTTCCGAACTTGCGAATGGTTGCCAGGCTCTTGTAGATGTAACTTTGCATTTGGAGGCTTTGAATCCTTATATCGACAAGATGGACATCGTTTGTCACGATGAGGTTAATCCAGAAACAAATAAACCTAATCTGGAGTTGACACAAACTTTCTCCTCAAACGACTTCTCCGTAAGTGGTGGTAAATTTATATTCTATGTCCCTGCGGATTATTCCAATGTGCCGCTTACATTTACTTTTTCCGACTTGTATAGTAAATACGGTGACAATACCTATTATTCTGATGTGGAACATATGAAAATGAATGGAAATGCCCGCTATAGTTTTGTCACCTCTGATTATTTCAAGCAGTTTAGTGGAAATCAAGTAAGCGATATTAGCGGATTCCCCGTTAATGGAGGATTGTATGACAGCAATTACAGTCCCGACAGTCCTGCTTATACATCAAAGGTGTTCACCTCTACAGCCGGTAATGTCCGCTTCAAGTTTAACAACGCAGAGGATTTGGCTAGTGCAACAGGTTCTCTTATAGAGTACCCTTTCTCAGCGAATACCTATCTTAGCGGTTATGGAGATCCTGATTGGAAGTCTTCTTCGGGTAAACCTCAAGAAACAGGAGCATTCATTCCTTGTATTTTGATAGCAAATCCATCAGCAAGCCCAGCAGGAACCCAATATCAAAAAACAGACATCTTCTATGTTTTCACTGCTGACGAGACACGATACAACATTGCCCCGACAACAGGGTTGCAGCATCGCTCATACGCCTTCTATCGCATGGATATAGAATTGGAGGCAAGAACCTTCACACCTAAATTCACATATGAGAAGATTTATGACAAGACCCTCCAACTCGTTGATGTCAAAGACGCACAAGGAAATGTCACGGATACCAAAGAGATAGAGGACAGCATGTGGGGATTAACTCTTGATGCAGAAGAAGAACTTGATGAAGTAACAGGAGAAAAAATAATCGGTTATTTCACCTATCAGGAAATCATTGATCATATTCAAGGTCGCGGAAAACAGGGAGATGCCAATTATATTGCTCCCACGCTGGATCCCACAAACACGAAAGCGCCGAAATATATGAGACAGATTCTCTATGTGGATGGAACTCCACTCTCTGCCATGCTCAATAGTAGTGAGAATTCTGTTATTAAGAGATTGCAGGACTTGAAGGATTCTCTGGCTGTTAACAATCTCGTATTCCTTCCTGTGAACACCACTTCAACTCTTGACAATACTGCTTTCAAGACTCTTAGTGGAACGTTCCGTGCTGGTAAAGACATTGTGCTGAAAGACAAACAGCCGTTCTTCTCACCCTATGACATACAGGTGGATGCTGCGAATAGAGCTACTTACACCCGACTGCTTTCACGTCCTGATTACGGACAGGCAGTGAATGCTACCGTCATGCTGCCCTTCACGCTTTCGCTGGAGAATGGTTTGCATACCAATGACGGTGGGAAATGCTCGTTCTATGTGAACACAATGAAAACTGGTGCTCAGATGGCTACTATCGACGGTAGCAGCGTGAACTACGGTACGGCTTACTTCGAACCATTGACGGAATCAGTAACCAAAGCCAACAAGCCTTATATGATAAAGGTGGAAAGCATTGATGAGTCGGTGTCTGAAAACAATACAATTTCGTTCATCGCCACTCAGAAGGGTTCATCGATTGTGAAGACACCAGAGCTAGCAACAACGCCGACAGGTACAAATGAGATAACTAATGATGAAGATCCTATTTTCTCTGGCAAGCTTATTATGGGCGAGACGGCACAAGCCAAGTATAATGATGTAGATTACAACTTCACGAACTACGCTTCATACTCGGGCGGAAAGTTCGACCGCGCCGTATCGGAGGAAGTGTTCTACTTCGCAAATAACAGGTATTTAGACCTGCGCACGCTCTATCCTGGTACACAACGGTATCTGATGAGTTATCCGTTCCGTGGTGTTTACACCTACAGCACAACTGCCACCTCTAGTGCGAAGCGGATGAAGGGATTCAACATCTCCTATAACCTCGACGAGATGGAAGATGCCGGATTCACCACTGGTTTGGAGGAATTGGGCACGAAGGCAGATATGATGATTCGCTCGGGCAAGGGCTTCATCACCATCACGACCACTGCCGGCCAGAAGTTCACTATCCGCACCATCAATGGCTTGACTCTGCGCAACGTCAGTGTCAATGCCGGCAGCACTACAACTGTGAACCTGCCCGCAGGTATCTATATCGTTAACAATACAAAGATAACCGTTAAATAAAGGAGGACCACATCATGAAGAAAGTGTATATGAAACCAGCAACAGAGGTCGTTGTCCTCAATCTTAGCGAGCAGATCACCTTTGGTGATGATGCCAACCAGTCGAATCCTTTCACTCATAACGATGCCAAAGAGAACCCCTACGATGAGGTAGAGGAAGATGAGGATGGTACCGACGGCATCAGGTATGTTGAATTCAAGAGTATATGGGAAAACGAGAAAAAATACATAGAATAGACACGAAACATTTTTTCTAGTTATCCAATGATATTTAATGATAGCGGGGCACACGTGAAGTGCCCCGCTTTTTCTTTAATAGTGCATGTTTCGATGTACTGAATATTATGATTTGGTAATAAAGACAAATGCAGTTTGGCAGTAAAATAGGCTATATTGGTCAGTAAAATAGGCTATATTGGTCAGTAAAATAGGCTATATTGGTGAGAAAAATAGGCTATATTGGAAAACGGAAGGGCTCGAAATGGTTGGCGGATTGCCGCTGCTGACGGTCCTTAAAGACCGTTTTTAGGGCCTGTGCGACAAGAAAATGAGACAAATATTTGCAGAGTTACAAGAAAATTCGTACCTTTGCAGCCGTTCAGAGGAATGTGGGACCTGAAAAGGGTTCCACATTTTTATTTAAAGTTATTGTATGATTGACAAAAACATTGTAAGAGATTTGGTTAACCAATGGCTCGAGGACAAGGAGTATTTCCTCGTTGACGTTGAAGTGAGTGCTGACGACAAGATTGTTGTTGAAATCGACCATGCCGACGGTGTGTGGATTGAGGACTGCGTGGAACTCAGCCGTTTCATCGAGGAACGTCTGAACCGCGACGACGAGGACTACGAACTGGAGGTGGGCTCGGCAGGTCTGGGCCAGCCGTTCAAGGTGGAGCAGCAGTATCTGAACTTCATCGGCAAGGAGGTTGAGGTGCTCGGTGCCGACGGAAAGAAAGTGAAGGGAGTGCTGAAGGCTGTTGACGGCCGCGACTTCACCGTCAGCGTTCAGGAGAAAGTGAAGGTGGAGGGCAAGAAGCGCCCTGTGATGCAGGACATCGACCATCAATATAACATGGACGAGGTGAAGTACTGCAAGTATCTGATAAAGTTTTAGAGGAGGGGCTGCGATGGCATCGCAGCATACTGGACAAGGCTTGCGCCTGGGATTATGGACAGGCTTGCCTTGAGATCGGAACAGGGCCTGCGCTTGGGATTGATGAAAGGCTTGCGCCGGGATTAAGGAACAAGGGGGCGCTGAGAAAGAGAATATAAACAAAAACAATATATAAAAATGGCAACAAAGAAAGAGACCATAAGCATGGTCGATACCTTTAAAGAGTTCAACGAGTCGAAACATATCGACCGTACCACTCTTGTGAGCGTGCTCGAGGAGAGTTTCCGCAACGTGATAGCAAAGATTTTCGGTTCTGACGAGAACTTCGATGTCATCGTAAACCCTGACAAGGGCGACTTCGAGATTTACCGCAACCGCGTCGTTGTGGCTGACGGCGAGGTGGAGGACGAGAACAAGGAAATCTCGCTCACCGAGGCACGCAAGATTGAAGACGACTATGAGGTTGGTGAGGACGTGTCAGAGCGTGTTGACTTCGCCAAGTTCGGTCGCCGTGCAATCCTTAACTTGCGCCAGACTCTTGCATCTAAGATTCTTGAGTTGGAGCACGACTCTCTTTATAACAAGTATAAGGACCGCGTGGGTCAGGTCATCAGCGCCGAGGTTTACCAGGTATGGAAGCGCGAGGTGCTGCTCGTTGACGATGAGAACAACGAACTGGTTCTGCCGAAGAGCGAGCAGATACAGAAAGACCAGTACCGCAAGGGCGAGACACTGCGTGCCGTTATCCTGCGCGTTGACAACGAGAACAACAACCCGAAGATTATCCTGAGCCGCACCAGTCCGATGTTCCTCGAGCGTCTGCTTGAGGCTGAGGTGCCCGAGATTGCCGACGGTCTGATTACCATTCAGCGCGTGGCTCGCATGCCGGGAGAGAGAGCGAAGATTGCAGTGGAGAGTTACGACGAGCGCATCGACCCGGTTGGCGCTTGCGTGGGTGTCAATGGCGGTCGCGTTCGCGGCATCGTTCGTGAACTGTGCAACGAGAACATCGACGTCATCAACTATACCGCGAACACCAAACTGTTCATCCAGCGTGCGCTGAGTCCTGCCAAGGTGTCTAGTCTCACCGTTGACGAGGAGAACCACAAGGCAGAGGTTTACCTGAGGCCAGAAGAGGTTTCGCTCGCTATCGGCCGTGGCGGTCTGAACATCAAACTCGCCTCGATGCTTACGGGCTTCACCATCGATGTCTTCCGTGAGGTTGACGAGAACGAGGCTGACGAGGACATCTATCTGGACGAGTTCTCAGACGAAATCGACCAGTGGGTTATCGACGCCATCAAGGGCATCGGTCTCGACACTGCCAAGGCAGTTATCAACGCTCCGCGCGAGATGCTCATCGAGAAAGCCGACCTCGAGGAGGAGACTGTCGATAACGTCATCCGCATACTGAAGGCCGAGTTCGAACAGTAAGGACTTTTAAAGTTAGGAGTTAGGAGTTAGGAGTTAGGAGTTAAGTGGTATGGATAACTTTCGAGACTTTATCTTCAATAAATGTGTAGATTTCTCAATACGTATTACGAAACTCTTTACTTATCTGACTCAGGAGAAGCACGAATTCGTTATCTCCAAGCAAATACTCCGAAGCGGAACAAGTATAGGTGCCAATCTGGCAGAAGCGCAATATGGCATAAGCAGGAAGGATTTTCCATTCCAAATGCTATATTTCTCTCAAGGAGACAGCCGAAACAATGTACTGGCTTGTTGTTCTCCGTCGGGCAGAATTTCTAAGTGAAGACGAGTACGAATAGATGAACAATGATGCAGAGGAACTGAAACGGCTTTTTATGTCGATAACGAAGAATTCAAAAGAATAATAACAGGAGACAAAAGAGAAGTGGGGCAAACAAACGGATGTTAAGGAGACGCACTCCTAACTCCTAACTCCTAACTCCTAACTCCTAACTCGATTGTTTATGAGTGTAAGATTAAATAAGGTAATAAGAGAATTGAACATAGGACTTCAGACGGCAGTCGAATTCCTTGAGAAACGTTCGAGTCTCGGTGAAGTGAAAGCAGAACCGAGTTTCAAACTCAACGATGCGCAGTATGACGCGCTCATTGAGGCGTTCAAGAAAGACAAGGAAGTGAAGGTTGATGCCAACAAACTGTTCACGAAGAAGACCAAGGACAAGGAAAAGAAGAAGAGCGAGCAGCGTGTTGAGGCGAAAGTGGAGACTGCTCCGCAGCAGAAGTTCACACCGCTCGGGAAAATCGACCTTGAGAATGTTGGCAAGCCTGCTCCTAAGAAGGAGGAGGCGAAGCCCGTTGAAGAAAAGAAAAAGGAGGCAAAACCAGAAGTGAAGAAACCTGTGGAGAAGCCTGTGGAGAAGGTTGAGGAACCCGTTTCGGAGCCGAAGGTGGAGGAACAGCCGAAGCCAGTGGTGGAAGAAAAGGTGGAGGAACAGCCGAAACCAAAGGAAGAACCGAAGCCAGAGCCAGTGAAGGTGGAGCAGCCGAAGCCTGAAAAGGCTGTCGAGGAGAAGCCCCAAGAGCCCGAACAGCCCAAGGAGCAGCCGAAACCGGCAGCACAGCAGAAGGAAGAGAGCAGCGTGTTCACACTGAAGAGCGAGAAGAAACTCGCGCCACAGGTGAAGGTGCTCGGAACCATAAACCTCGACGAACTGAACCAAAGCACTCGCCCCAGAAAGAAATCGAAGGAGGAGAAGCGCCGCGAACGTGAGGAGAAGGCTGCACAGCAGAGACCTCAGAACGGCGAGAAGAAGAAGCGTCAGCGCATCACTAAGGAGCGCGTTGACATCGAGGCGGCAGGCCGTCAGGCATCGCAGCAGCCAAATGGCGGCCAGAAAGGTGGCCAGCAAGGCGGTGGAAAGAAAAAGAAGAAGAATCGTCCGCAGAAGCCTCTTGAGGTGAACGAGGAAGATGTAGCACGTCAGGTAAAAGAGACGCTGGCTCGTCTCACATCGAAGACCCAGAACAAGAAGGGCGCCAAGTACCGCAAGGAGAAGCGCGAGGCTGTGCACGAGAAGATGGACGCTCAAGAGGCTGAGGCACTGGCAGAGAGCAAGGTGCTGAAACTGACGGAGTTTGTTACCGTTAGCGAACTTGCAAACATGATGAACGTGGGTGTTAATCAGGTCATCGGTACCTGTATGTCCATCGGCATCATGGTAAGTATCAACCAGCGTCTCGATGCCGAGACGATAAACATCGTTGCCGACGAGTTCGGGTTCAAGACAGAATATGTCAGCGCTGAGGTGCAGGAGGCAATCACCGAGGAAGAGGACGACGAGAACGACCTCGTCTCACGTGCTCCTATCGTCACGGTGATGGGACATGTTGACCACGGTAAGACATCTCTGCTCGACCATATCCGCAACACTAACGTCATTGCTGGTGAGGCAGGTGGCATCACGCAGCACATCGGCGCTTACAATGTGACACTCTCTGACGGACGCAAGATAACGTTCCTCGACACCCCAGGTCACGAGGCATTCACCGCCATGCGTGCCCGCGGTGCGCAGGTAACCGATATCGCAATCATCATCATCGCTGCCGACGACTCGGTGATGCCTACCACCAAGGAGGCCATCGCCCATGCACAGGCAGCCAATGTGCCGATGGTGTTTGCCATCAACAAGATAGACAAGCCGGGTGCCAATCCGGACAAGATACGTGAGGACCTGGCAAACATGAACCTCCTCGTAGAAGAGTGGGGCGGTAAGTACCAGTGTCAGGAGATTTCGGCAAAGAAGGGTCTCGGTGTTGACGAATTGCTCGAGAAGGTGCTTCTCGAAGCCGAGATGCTCGACCTCAAGGCCAATCCTAACCGCAATGCCACAGGCTCTATCATCGAGTCGAGTCTCGACAAGGGTCGCGGATATGTCTCTACGGTGCTTGTGAGCAATGGTACGCTGAAGGTGGGCGACGTCGTTCTTGCCGGAACGTCTTACGGACGCATCAAGGCGATGTTCAACGAGCGTAACCAGCGCATCCAGCAGGCAGGACCTGCCGAGCCGGCAATCATACTCGGACTCAACGGTGCACCTACTGCCGGCGACTCGTTCCATGTGATGGGCTCAGAGCAGGAGGCTCGTGAGATTACCAACAAACGAACACAACTGCAGCGCGAGCAGAGTCTGCGCACCACGAAGACTCTTGGTCTCGACGACATCTCGCACCGCATCGCACTCGGCGAGTTCCACGAACTCAACATCATCGTCAAGGGAGACACCGACGGTTCTATCGAGGCGCTCTCCGACTCGTTCATCAAACTCTCTACAGAGAAGGTTCAGGTGAATGTCATCAACAAGGCTGTGGGACAGATAAGCGAGAACGACGTGATGCTCGCAAGTGCCTCAGACGCTATCATCGTGGGCTTCCAGGTGCGTCCTTCTGCCGATGCCCGTAAGGTGGCAGAGCGCGAGGGAGTGGAGATAAACACCTATTCCATCATTTACGATGCCATCGACGAGGTGAAGTCAACGATGGAGGGAATGCTCGACAAGGTGAAGAAAGAGATTGTGACAGGCGAGATAGAGGTGAAGCAGGTGTTCAAGATTTCCAAGGTGGGCACCGTTGCCGGCGGTCTTGTCATCGACGGCAAGGTTCACAACAAGGACAAAGCCCGCGTGGTGCGCGACGGTATCGTCATCCACACCGCTCCTATCGATGCCCTCAAGCGCTATAAGGACGACGCCAAGGAAGTGGCGACGGGTCTGGAGTGCGGTATCTCGCTGGTGAACTTCAACGACATCCAGGTGGGCGACATCATCGAGACATTCACCGAGATTGAGGTGGATCAGAAACTGTAATACCCATCCTCAATCCCTTTCGAGGGAGAAAGGCTTGGTTACTTTGTAAGAAATGGATAGTAATAAGTTTGTGCGTCAGGTGGCCGAACAGAAGTATGAGTTCGGCTTCACGACGGATGTACATACCGAAATAATAGAGAAAGGGCTGAACGAGGATATCGTTCGGCTCATCTCTGCTAAGAAAGGTGAACCCGAATGGATGCTGGAGTTCCGCCTGAAGGCTTTCCGCCACTGGCAGACGTTGCAGCAGCCCACGTGGGGGCATGTGCATGTGCCGCCAATCGACTACCAAGACATCAGTTACTTTGCCGACCCTATGGCAAAGAAACCCAAGGGCGACGGAAAGATAGACCCCGAACTGGAGAAGACCTTCGACAAACTGGGCATCCCCCTCGAGGAACGTCTGGCACTGAGCGGCAACACTGCCGTGGATGCCATTATGGACTCGGTGTCGGTGAAGACCACTTTCAAGGAGAAACTGCGCGAGAAAGGCATCATCTTCTGCTCCATAGGCGAGGCAATCAAGGAGCATGGCGAACTGGTGAGGCAGTATCTCGGCACCGTGGTGCCGTACAAGGACAACTTCTATGCAGCCCTTAACAGTGCCGTGTTCAGCGACGGTTCTTTCGTTTACATTCCGAAAGGAGTGCGCTCTCCTATGGAACTGAGCAGTTATTTCCGCATCAACGCCCGCAATACCGGACAGTTTGAACGTACGCTCATCGTTGCCGATGACGACAGTTACGTTTCTTATCTTGAGGGATGCACGGCACCGATGCGTGACGAAAACCAACTGCATGCCGCCATTGTGGAGATAATAGTGAAAGACCGTGCCGAGGTGAAGTACAGCACCGTGCAGAACTGGTATCCAGGCGACGAGCAAGGCAAGGGCGGTGTGCTCAACCTCGTGACGAAGCGTGGCGACCTGCGCGGCGAGAGTTCTAAACTGTCGTGGACACAGGTTGAGACAGGAAGTGCCATAACATGGAAATATCCGTCGTGCATACTGCGTGGCGACAACTCGCAGGCAGAGTTCTACAGCGTTGCCGTGACCAACAATTTCCAGGAGGCAGACACAGGTACAAAGATGATTCATATAGGACGCAACACGCGCTCGACAATCATTTCAAAGGGCATTTCGGCAGGCCATTCGCAGAACTCATACAGAGGACTGGTGCGCGCGGCATCGACGGCAGAGAACGCCCGCAACTACAGTTCGTGCGACTCGCTTCTGCTTGGCAGCGACTGCGGAGCGCACACCTTCCCATATATCGATGTCCATAACGACACGGCAATATTTGAACACGAGGCTACCACAAGCAAAATCTCGGAAGACCAACTCTTCTATTGCAACCAGCGAGGCATACCCACCGAGCAGGCCGTTGGTCTTATCGTCAACGGCTATGCCAAGGAAGTGCTCAACAAACTGCCTATGGAGTTTGCCGTCGAGGCTCAGAAGTTGCTCAGCGTGTCACTTGAAGGAACGGTAGGATGAAGCCATGACTATTCTGCTCTCCTCCCTCGTGGGAGGGGTTGAGTGTGGTTTTTCGGTTATTATTGAATACTGCTAAGGGAATTTCGGAAAAGAATAACAAGAATATTAACACCATATAAAGCCTGACTTTTCTACTCTCCTCCATTGGGGAGGGGTTGGGGGTAGGTTTCGATTATTATGTTAGAAGTAAAGAATTTGCATGCTCGCATAGGCGAGAAAGAAATACTGAGAGGCATCAATCTCGTCATCAACGATGGCGAGACACATGCCATCATGGGACCTAACGGCTCGGGAAAGTCAACACTCTCGGCCGTGCTCGTTGGTAACCCCCTCTATGAGGTAACTCAGGGGGAAGTGTTCTTCAACGGAAAGAACCTGCTGGAGATGAAACCAGAGGACCGCGCGCATGAAGGGTTGTTCCTCTCGTTCCAGTATCCCGTTGAGATTCCTGGTGTATCAATGACCAATTTCATGCGTGCCGCCATCAACGAGAAACGTAAGTACGAGGGCAAGGAACCCATGAATGCGGCAGAGTTCTTGAAGTTGATGCGCGAGAAGCGCAAGATAGTAGAACTCGACTCGAAACTTGCCAATCGCAGCGTCAACGAGGGCTTTAGCGGTGGAGAGAAGAAGCGCAACGAGATATTCCAGATGGCAATGCTCGAACCTAAGATGAGCATTCTCGACGAGACCGACTCGGGTCTTGATGTCGATGCAATGCGCATTGTTGCCGAGGGAGTGAACAAACTGGCAACGCCCGAGAGTTCGTGCATCGTAATCACTCACTACGACCGCCTGTTGGAGATGATTCGTCCGCAGTTCGTGCACGTGCTTTACAAAGGACGAATAGTAAAGACTGCAGGACCTGAACTGGCAAAGGAGATTCAGGAGCACGGCTACGACTGGATTAAAGAAGAAGTGGGAGAAGAATAAAGAGACGCTCCCCAAACACCCAAACTTCCAAACTTGAATGAGCAACAAAGAAATTCTACAAAATAGTGAAATCCAGTTCCCCTCCCTTGGGGAGGGGTTAGGGGTGGGTTCCCCAAATAGTGAAACTCAGTCCCCCTCACTTGGGGAGGGGCTAGGGGTGGGTTCTCAATACATCGAACTCTACGAGCAGGCACGGGAAATAATTTTCAAACACTCTTCCGATGCCATGAACTCTGTGCGCGATGAGGCTTTTGCCGACTTCAAGCGCATCGGGTTCCCCACAAAAAAGGTGGAACGCTATAAATACACCGACATACCGTCGCTTTTCGCACCCGACTACGGACTCAATCTCAACCGTTTCGAGATTCCCGTTGACCCCTACGAGGCTTTCCGCTGCGATGTCCCCAATCTCTCGACTCTTCTTTACTTCGTCGTTAACGATGCGTTCTATCAGAAAGCACTGCCCAAGGTGACACTGCCCCAGGGGGTGATAATCGGCTCCATGAGAGAGAATGCCGACATCGTGAAGGCATATTACGGAAAACTGGCAAAGACTGCCGACGACGGCATCACCGCCCTGAACACCATGCTGGCGCAAGACGGACTGCTCGTCTATGTTCCACGCGGAGTGAAGGTGGACCGTGCCATACAGGTCATCAACATCCTGAGAAATCCCCTCCAACCCACCCCCATCCCCTCCCCAAGGGAGGGGCGCCTGAATACTCAGACTAACCAATCCCCCCTCCCCAAGGGAGGGCAAGGGGGTGGGTTCATGTCCAACCGACGCGTGCTCATCGTGGCCGAAGAGAATGCCGAGGTGAAACTGCTCTTCTGCGACCATACCGCCGACGATTACAACTTCCTTACAACGCAGGTCATTGAGGTGTTTGCTGCCCCTGGCTCAAGCATAGATATGTACTGCATGGAAGAGACACATGCCAAGAACATCCGCTTGAGCAATGTCTATGTGCGTCAGGAGCGCGACAGCAGGGTGAAGCATAACGTGCTTACTCTGCATAACGGCATCACCCGCAACCGCCTCGACCTCGTGTTGGCTGGCGAGGGAGCCGAGTGCCAGTGCAACGGATGCGTTATTGCCGACAAGAAGCAACACGTGGACAACAACACCCTCATCGTGCACCAGGCACAGCACTGCACATCAAACCAACTCTATAAATACGTTCTCGACCAGCAAGCCACAGGGGCATTTGCCGGTCGAGTGTATGTTGCACATGGTGCGCAGAAGACATCGTCGCAAATGACAAACCAGAACCTCACCACAACACGTGAGGCACGCATGTTCACACAGCCCATGCTCGAAATCTATGCCGACGACGTTAAGTGCGCCCACGGCTCCACAGTAGGTCAACTCAGCGATGCCGCCATGTTCTATATGCGGCAGCGCGGCATCCCCGAGAAAGAGGCACGCATGCTGTTGCAGGTGGCCTTCATATGCGAGGTAATCGACATGATAGAACTTGTCCCGCTGCGCGACCGTCTCCACTATCTCGTGGAGCAGCGTTTCCGCGGAAAACTATCCAAGTGCGAGGGCTGCAAATTGTGCAAATAGCACTCAGTCGTTACGCTTCAACACCATCTTCTGCCTGTAGATGTTGCCAACCGACTTGATGAAGTCGGCAAGGTCCTGATACATTGACTTGTCGTAGGTGCCAGCCTTGATGAGCAGCCGGTTATGAATGTTCACAGTGTTGCTGTCTGAGACTTCAAACTCATAACAGAACGACCCGAAAGGCTTGTCTATCTGCATGTTCCCCGGCACTGCCTCTATCTCGAAGCCTTCGGGTATGCTGATAGTAATGTTGTCCTCGTCCAGATAACCAGTCTCTATCCAGATGTCCTCCCGCCGTTCGCGTGCCGTTCTTTGCGCAGCATATCCTCGGTGCAGTGGGCACACAGGAACAAAGACACGTTGCCCCGTAGTCGAGCCATACTGGCGGCTCCTTATGTCTGCATCAATCGTTATGCTGGCTCCGTTTTCAGTAATCCTCGTTTCGCACTTTTCCATTTGCGGAACATACATGCTCTTCTGAATCACTTCGTAACGCTCCTTCTCGCTCATGTCGGTCAGCGCCATGCGGCTCTCATACTGCACGTTTTTAGCCAGTTGTTTCATGGTGATGTCTGCCGAACCGTCCTTGCCCAGCGCGATGTTGATGTCACTCCTCAACAGATTCGCAGTGTCAGCATAAACAGGAAGCCTCACCAGCCGTCCCCCGTTCTCACTCACCACTATTGCGTCGTGCCCGGCAATGTCGCAGTGCACATAGCCCATAGGCAGTCGCGGGTTGGTGCATTCCAGCCATAACGTGTCGCCAGGCAGAGGCACCTGCAGAATGACATGGTTCATCTGCCCTATGCTGGCAAAGTCTTTCAGGAATCTGCGGTTAGTGGTGCTGATTGTTGTGTAGTTCGACGGAATGCCTATTTCCTTCAGCATGGCTCGCATGTAGTTTGTAAGCCCCTTGCAGTCACCGAATCCGCTCTTCGCAACACTTGAGGCAGTTGCCGGCTGCTGACCTCCGATGCCTAACAGAATAGCCACGTAGCGAGTAGTGCTTTCCAGTCTCTTATACACCGCTTCCACCTTTTCACGGTCGCTTTTCAGATTGTCCGTCATGCTGTGCAGTTCCTGACGAATATTGTCAGGCAGTTCGTCGCGTCCCCTTATCAGGGAATACTCCCACTCCCCGTAGTCTCTCCAGTCGTTCAGGCTTCCCTGTGTGCCATAATAAGCGAACTCCGTAGGGGCAAAGAAAGCCATAGGCAACCGTTCGCGCAGAGGTCGGCAGTATGGCTCCCTCTCTATCTGGGGCAGATTCTCCATAGTGATATTATACGTCCTGTAGTAGTTGTCACTCTCGTCAATATCCACCCTTCCGTCTATGTTTAGCAGAGCATGCCTCACCTTCATGTCCTTTGGTGCCTTCAATGTATATGTTGCTTTCTTTACGCTGACGTCGTAGTCGGTCTGAGGACAAAAGAAAGGAAACTCTATCAGATTGTCGCGGCTCTCCATAGTCCATTCGTAGGTCACGGTGATGGGATATTTCGACGGGGTGTATTCGATGTACATCTTATAGTTGTCGATGGCAAGATACTGCGAATACTCAGTGCGTTGCAGTTCACCCTGCTTCATTTTCTTAATAACGTTTCCGTCACCGTCGGTTACCGTGCCCTTGAAACTTGACAGTTTGTCGTTCTTGCTGCATGAGCATACGAAATTGGCGAGCCAATTCCCGCGTTCGTTGAGAATTGTCCTTACCTCCTTGAAATGCTGCAGCGCATGCGTGCGGCTGTCACAGTCGATTCTTGTGGCTGTTTCCTCTATCACCGCAACCTGTGCCGATGCGTTTATCGCCAGTGCGATGGCTATTGACATTACAAGACGTCTTATCATTGTGCTTTCTTTATCGTGATGATGGTGTTGTTGCACTCGGCAACCTTGTCGAAAAACTCCTTCAGACCGTTATACTCTTCAGCCGTGAAGAATGTCTTGGTGATGTTCAGTTGGTACTGAAGTTCCAATTCGTTATCCTCCTTCTGCGAGTAGGAGATTATGGCCTTTGCTCCGTCGAGTTTCAGTATCACAGGCTTTGGCATGTCCTCCACAACGTATCCTTCAGGGAGTGTGAGCGACACATTATAAGCCTCAAGTCCTTTGTACGGGAACTCCACAGGCAGCATGCGCTCTTTATTTGTGAAGGGCGAACTTTTCATCTGCGGCATGATGAAGAGGTTCAGATAGATGGTCTCTCCAGCCGTGTCAACATGTTTGCTAAAGGTTATCGTCTCCTTCATGTTGGGTGAGAAGTCGTCGCGTCCCTCCACCTTGTAACTCTCTATCTCGATGCCGTCCTTGTCTTGCATTGCAGCAATCAGTTCCACACTGTCTTTTGCCTCACGCCATTTGCGGCGCAGCACGGCGGCATCCTCGTAGAGAAGCATGTGGTCCTTTCTTCCTTTTATTACCCCGTTTGCATCGAGTGTTGCCACAATAGACGTTGATTCGTGGCCTCGTGCGCTTTCCTGCAGGTTTATCCAAGAACCCTTTGCACCCTTCTTCACCAAACGTGCTCTGCTTGTGAGCAGATTTGCAGGCAGCACATTCAGGTAACCGTCTTCGGCAGAACTGTCGAAGTACATCATTTTGTCGTCGTCTGTGACTATGCCCACCACAAAAGTGTTCAGGTATTTCATGCTGGCGTGTGTCAACGGCATCCTGCCGTGTTTGCGTGTGCTCATCACTATGGGAGATGCCTCGATGCCAGCATCATGCAGCATATTAATGAAAAGGAAGTTGATGTCGGCATTGTTTCCAGTCCCTTCCTTCAGCAGTTTGGAGGCAGTCTGTCCCCAAAGGGCATAGTTCCCGTTCCATTTCACCCTGCTCTTTAGCAGTTTCCATACGGCTTCCACCCTCTCTTTCTTGTTGGCAATGGCGGGAATGCCTGCGGCGGCAATCTCTTCTTTCAGTGGACTGCTTCTCTTCAAACGTCCGCCAAAATCCTCGTCGCTCATCAGTTGGCCGTCAACATCATCCCATGTGGAGGTATAACTCTGATAAACGGCACCAGGAACGAAGATGTCAGCCAGTTCGGCAGTCACCTTGTTACTATAGTCGGTAGCATGCCATACGAAATCGTCGTCTACCAAGGCAGGCAGGTCCCTCCCCACGAAGGTCTTCACGTTCGTAAGGATGTTCTCTGTTCCTCCTCTGAAGAGCAGCGTCATTGGCTCACTGTACTCTTTCTTTTCCATCTGGTTCATGCCAGTTTCCTCTACATTAAAACTGAACCATTCGGGAATCGACAGTTTGTAGTAAGCATATAACACAGGAATGTCTCGCTGAGCATTCCAGTCGCGAATGTGGTAAAAGAAGTCGCTGGTGATGCGGTATTCATATTCTATCACTGTGCCCACCTTCACCTGCGGCACACTGAACTTTACCACCATCTGATTCTTGTCGAGACGTTCCTCGTTTATCATCGACTTCTCCAGTTTTGTCTTCACCACCTTGCCGTCCTCCATGTTGTATGCGGTGGCTTTCAGTCCGCTCACTATTTCTCGCGTGTTGCGTGTTGTCTCGTTTTCAATGTATGTGATTTGGTCGTCTGCCATGCGCTTGCCTTCAGGCTTGAGTATCTTCAAACGGTTTTTCACTTCATACACCACCTTGAACGATTCGCCCTGGAACGCATAGTAAACGTAGGTGGAGTGGTACAGTACCACAGCATCGGCATCTTTGTCAATTGAGCACTCTGTCATCGACATTTCCTCTTTTGTGGGCTTGCCCCAACTCATGTTAGGCTTTGTGACTTGTGCCATTATTCCGTTCGAACAACAGAACAAATAGGTCAGCAATAATACAAAACAATGCTTCTTCATTTCAATAATATTAAATTTAAATAGGTAATTCATGGGCATAATTCTTTGCAAAATTACAAAAAAAAGCGATATGGTTAGTCTTTTTCGAGTGTTCATTTTGTGTGCAAACGCGTGTTTCTGTGTCGTATATGGTTAAAGGTGAGCGGGTTATATCAAATTTTACACTTTTTACACACCTTTGCCGTATGAGACAAATAGAAACAAGAAATGCGGTTTTGACACAAATAGAAACGAGGTCTGCCGTACTATCCTCCCGGAAGCGCCAAACCTTTTACTGCAAAAACTCAGATAAAACGTGTCTTGTTGTTCTTTTCTCGCCGAAAAGTGTTATATTTGCAGTCGTAAATCGGGGCGTATTACCGTCTCGTGTTATACATTTTTTCCTTTAACGATTATTTTCATACATGTATAATATAAATAAGGTACGCGAGGACTTCCCGATATTGAGCCGCCAGGTGTATGGACGGCCGCTGGTTTATCTCGACAATGCAGCCACGACACAGAAGCCACGGCAGGTGGTGGATGCGCTGGTGGAGGAGTACTACAACGTGAATGCCAACGTGCATCGCGGCGTGCACTACCTCTCGCAGCAGGCAACCGACCTGCACGAGGCGGCGCGCGAACGGGTGCGACAGTTCATAAACGCCGAAAAGACAGAGGAGATAGTCTTCACGCGAGGCACCACAGAGAGTCTGAATCTCGTGGCAGCAACCTTCGCCGAGCAATTCATGAGCGAGGGCGACGAGGTGATTGTCTCCGTTATGGAGCACCACTCGAACATCGTGCCGTGGCAGTTGCAGGCGGCGAAGCGCGGCATTCGTCTGCGCGTCATACCCATGACCGACGACGGACAGTTGCAGATGGAAGAGTATGAACGACTCTTCAACGAGCGCACCCGCATCGTCAGCGTGGCTCATGTGAGCAATGTGCTGGGCACGGTGAATCCCGTTGCCGACATCATACGCATAGCACACGAGCACAATGTGCCCGTGATGATAGACGGAGCGCAGAGCGCACCCCACTTCAAGGTTGACGTGCAGGCTATGGACTGCGACTTCTTCGCATTCTCGGGACATAAGATGTACGGTCCGACGGGCGTGGGAGTGCTCTACGGCAAGGAGCAATGGCTGGAGCAACTGCCGCCTTATCAGGGCGGTGGCGAGATGATAGACCGCGTCACCTTCGAGCATACCACCTTCGAGCGCCTGCCCTTCAAGTTCGAGGCGGGCACTCCCGACTATGTGGCAACCAACGGACTGGCACGCGCCATCGACTATATGGAGACTCTCGGCATGGACAACATTGCCGCCCACGAGCAGCAACTCACTCGCTATGCCATGCAGCGGCTCGGCGAGATTGAGGGCATGCACATCTACGGCGCGCCTCTCGAGGCAATGCTGAACGGCACTGCCACACACGATGCCGTAATCTCGTTCAACATCCAACACCCAACATCCAACACTCAACATCCAACGCTAATCCATCACCTCGACCTCGGCACCCTGCTCGACCGCCTCGGCATAGCAGTGCGCACAGGCCACCACTGCGCCCAGCCGCTGATGGACCGCCTCTCGATACTCGGCACCGTGCGCGCCTCTTTCGCGCTTTACAACACCCAGGAAGAGGTTGACACACTGGCGGAAGGCATCAAACGAGTGGCACAAATGTTCTAAATAAATATGCGTTAATGGCATACCTGTTTGCAATAGATATCAAACCGGAAAACAAAGTTATTAACTTTGTCGAACAATCTTATTAACTTTGTCGAACAATCTTATTAACTTTGTCGAACAATCTTATTAACTTTGTCCAACAAAGTTATTAACATTGTTACCCGTTTTGTATCTTACTGGAAACCAGATAGTTACAAACGGTATTTTTGTACGTATTTACTAACCAACAAAATAGTATAATTATGAAGAAACTTTTATTGATTGTGGTCTTGGCATTCACTACGATGATGGCATCGGCTCAGGAGGATAATGTAGCCTATCATCAAGTGGAGATAGGCGACTTGTTGAAGTATTGCAGCACAGAAAGGGTGGTCTATGCAGGCAACTATGGTGATAAGAAACCATCGCTCGAGGCGCTGCTGCTCTCGTTCAGCGAGGCTTATCCCAACGAATTGTTCTACCAACTCATCAGGACACAAATGATGGGGAAGAACGAAGTGTCTAACTGTGTCTTTGACAGGGCAAACGGTTATTGCAGCGCGGAACTGTTGACCGAGTTGTCGCCCTCGTTCGCGCTGTGCTACTGGTCGAAGACTGACGGCACCTATCTCGTGGGACTTGCATTAAACGGCTATACCTATGTCGAAGTGCCCGGTCGGGAGCCAGACGAGAACGCCACTTCCTTAGCGTCGCTGTTCTTCTACACCTTAGACATTGGTGAGCCGTTCCTCGAGCCCGTCTCTGCCGACAAGATAATGGGCGAGAAACTCGGTTAGTTAGAGAACTACACCATACGTCTGCCGCGACAAGGCAAGGACATAGTGCTCGAAAAGGACGGCAAGAAAACCATCTTCCGCTGGAACGACGGAACGTTCAGGAGATAATTGCGAACTGCGAATAAATGTAGAAAAAACAACGGATTGCACTGATTAAACGGATTTCTCATTATTTATAATCCGTTTAATCAGTGCAATCCGTTGTTTAAAAAATAATTAGTACTCGTGTTCTACTTTGTTTTGTTATAGAACATCCGAACGCCCATGGCGGGGAAGTGGTACATGCATACCACATATTCTGGCTTTTTCTTCGTCACGGTGTCAATGATTTTTGCTATCTGCTTGTCGCTTAGTTTCTTTATGTCGAGTTGGCGGGAGTTTGTTTCCTCATCGGTAACCACCGACAGGCTCTGGCCGTATTTGAGGGAGAAGGTGCCGTTGCTTTCCGTGATTTCAATGTCGTTCAACTCGGTGTTCAGTTGGCTGTCTATCATGTAAGTCACCGGGGTGACGAGAGCACCGTCGCGCAAAAGGCCCACCTGAAGAGTCTCCCCATTTAGTTCGTCGTATTCGTAGCCAATGACGATGTCCTTATACTTGCCATCCTTCATTACGCGGTATGTGAGGCTGCTTTCCTCTCCGTCCCCTTCAAGCATATCGGCAGTGATAGGTTTCATCTCGATTTCTCCCACATCGCTTTTGAGGATGTATGCACTTTCGATGTCGCACCATTTGCCGAGAGTGCTCACCTTATAGTAGTCGCCTTCCTCGCCAAGCAAAGGGAACACTCTGCCTGGACCAGCAATGGCATCAGTGCCCAAATCAAATCCCTGCGGACGGGACTGGTCGGACCACTGATACTTCTCTTCGCAGAAGTCGCTCTCGCAGTCGGACTCAAGCCATCGCTGCATAGACGGGCTGTCGTTTTTAGGCTCTTTCAGGAGCGGTGTTCCTTCTGCTTCGTCTTCTACGGTCACCACCACGAATTTCTGGAATGGCGGTTTGCTCACGTTTATTACGCTTTCTGTCTTTGCCGTTGCCTCTGTAGTCTCAGCCTTTTCAACGGTCTTCTTGTCGCTGCAATTTGCTGTCAGCATGGGAATCAGCACGCCCAACAATAAAATAAAACGGTTCTTCATTGTCTTCAAAATGTTATTAGTTAGGTATATATAATGTCTAAATCAGTTGTCATTATTCTGTCCAAAAGAAATACTCCAGTCTCCGATTAGGGAAAAGGTATGTGTATTTAACCATTTCGGTCTTCTTCTTCTTCACCGTTTCCACTAAATTTTCTATTTGTTCGTTGGTTAGTTTAAGCGGGTCGAGTTGGAAAAATTCTTCACCGTTAAGAATAACACTGAGGCTTTTGCCATAGGTGAGGAATAAGTCGTTCCCTTTATCATTGATTTCGATAGGCTCTTCCTGCTCTAAGTTTTGCGCGCATTCGAACGAATAAGAACCCGGTGTGGCGATGTAGCCATCAAGCAGGACTCCCACTTCAAGAGTTTCTCCCCACAGTTCGTCTTCGTTGTCTATGAACACAATGTTGCGATACTTGCCTTCTTTAACAACCCTGTATCTGACTCCGATGCTGGGTTTTTCAAGAATATCGGCATTTAATGGTTCCCAGTCGATGCTGCTAACACACGATTTATGGATGTATCCAGTCTTAATGTTGATGTCATGGTTAATCACATCTACTTTATAGAAGTCGCCTTCTTCGTCCAGCACAGGCAAGATTCTGCCTATGTAGGCCAAAACGTCTGAGGATAACTTGTAGCCAGGCTTTACTGGTTCGCCGGACCATTGGTATATCATTTCGCAATCTTCGCTCTCGCATCCTTCCTCCTCGTAAAGCATCAGTGTCGGACTGTCGGTGTCTGCTCTTTTATACAATGGCTCGTCTTCTTCACTTGTCACCACTACGAATTTCTTGAATGGCGATGCACTCACGTTTATTGCGCTTTCTGTCTTTGACGTTGTCTCTGTAGTCTCAGTCTTTTCAACGGTCTTCCTTTCGCTGCAGTTTGCTGTCAGCATGGGAATCAGCACACCCATCAGTACTAAGAAAATGTTCTTCATCATTTCGGGGGTTGTTTGTTGTTGGATTTGAGTTGTCATTTAAAATAGAAAGGAAACAGTTTGTCGCTTGTTTCTGATGGGAAGTAGTATTGACATTCCATGCCCTTTGGCTCGTTCTTTGTCACTATTTCCACAATCTTGGCGATGTTGTCCTCACTGAGTTTCTTCGGGTCGATTTCATATTCGTGCATTGCACTTTTGTTGTAGTCTAAGAAGATATGTCCGTCTTCTTCTTTGAAGGCAACTGGCTCGTTCTGTTCTTCCATTTCCCTGCAGTCGATGAAATAGTTGTCGGGCATTACAACAATGCCGTCGGTAAGTATTCCTACGTGAAGTTCATGGCCAGTGAGGCTTCTTTCACCACCGGTAACATACATTATGACATCTTTATATTTTCCTTCCTTAACAATATATCCTTCGATTCCACGGAACCAGTCGGGACCTTCTACGATGTCGGCTGTGACGGGTGCGCTTTTTATCTCTTTAACGTCAGATTTCTGTATATAAGCACTTTCTATCTTTTTGTCGCAAATGTATGCCTTATAGAAGTCGCCTTCTTCGCCAACAACGGCTAAAATCTCGCCATCGTACACTATATCTGTGGTTTTCTCGTAATCTGGCTTGCCAGGTTGGCCAGACCATTGGTAAAAAGTGCTGTTTTCGTCTCTTTCTCCTTCCAGACAATCTTGATCCCATCTAACCAACGTTGGGCTATTGGTGTCTGTTTCTTTATAGAGTTTGACATTATCTTTGGTCACCTGTACGAATTTGTCAAATCTGGTGAAGTTCACTTCGAAGGCATCTTCTGTTTTTGTCGTCACCTCGGTCTTTTCTGCTGCGTTAGTCTTTGCAGCGCTTTTCTTGTCGCTGCAGTTTGCTGTCAGCATGGGAATCATCATTCCCAACAGCAATAGAATAAAGTTCTTTATTGTTTTCATAATTGGTTGATAAATTGGTTTGGTGCGACAAAGATAACAAAAATAGTTGAATTATAAACTTTTTGGGGGAGAATTAACGCAATACAGTCCTTAGAGAAAGACATTTTGAAGAAAATAGATGAGGTTTAAAATGACTATACATAAATCGAGGAGAATTACAGAATAAGTAGATTCAAATAGTTAAGGACATAAGAACTATTGTTCCACAGATTAGCTATACCAATTGCTCACTGATTCAAAGAACGGTTTGGATTAGAACAAGAATAGTGTTAGGAAATCAGACAATAACAAGGAATAGAGAGCGATAATTAATATATATGTGACCTTTCTTTGTCCTGATTTTGGCATTATTTCGCACATTTTCTTTTTGAAACGTCTTTATTTTTGAAAATTTGTGTAAATTTGCGCCTAAACAAATAATTCCAAATGGAGATAATTTGATTAAAATGGCGATGGAGATAGAAAGGGTGATTATTTTAGACATAAAGAATATAGTGGATAAATATGAACAAAATCCAGATAAGTTTCTGATAGTATAAACATTAAAAACAACATATTATGAGACGAACATTATTTATTTTATTATGCATCTTGACAGCATGTATAACACAGGCTCAGATGCGAGATAGGACTAAAATGCAATATGATGTGCATGTCGGTGATACTATATACAAGTATTCTCTCCTTTCCAAAATTCAATGGGAAGGATACGTAGTCGTTTCTAAAAATGAAAACAATTTAATTACGGCGGTAAGTTTTGATGGCAATGAAACTATCCGCCCATATCAAAGAAGAGAAGAAAGTGACTATGGGCCATTAAATGAACGAGTATATGTGGGGAAACAAGAACTTATTGAATATTTGAGTATTGTTCCTGAGTTCATTCTTAAAATGACTAAGGTCAAGAGGAAAAGAGGAAACTCTGTCTTGGATTTGACAAAAAATGCAAAACTGGACTTATGTAAGTTCTCGGATAATGGAATCGAAGCCCAATGGTCATGGGGTGATAATAAGTTTTTTGGTTTGAGCCTAAAAAACAAAAGTGAAATAGACCCAATCTCCATAATATGGGATGATGCTATTTATGTAGATATGGATGGCAATTCTGGTCCTATTGTTAACTCCTCAAATAGAAGCGGCAATAACCATCAGGAGCCATCAAAGATATTAGAAGATACTAAGATTTCTGTCGCTATAATACCCGTTTCATGCTTTACAAGTTCAGGTTCTCAAATCACGTATGGAGTGGCATTAGATAGATATAAAAGTACCAATAGTAATAATGTCAGGATTTGTCTCCCTATTAAAATAAAGGGGGTTGTATCAAGATATGACTTTTACTTTGTGATAGATAGCATAAGTGAACTTGAGTATTTAAGAAGGAACAGCCTCATTGATATTTGAACCTATCTTGATAGTATTAAATATTGATAAAATTTCGTTGGTTTCTAATAACTTAACATGAGTTCGGCGAACTCACGTTAAGTTACAATGTAGAATAAGGTAAAAGTAAAAAACATACACATGGTAGTCCCTCCGAGAATCGAACTCGGATCTAATCTTTAGGAGAGACTTGTTCTATCCATTGAACTAAGGGACCATCATTGTCGCGCAACTGCGGGGCTAAGAAAGGCATGCAGCCGCATTTGCGGTTGCAAAGTTACTGCTTTTATGCCGTATTTCCAAATTTGACGTATCATATTTTATTTTTGTAAAAAAATATCGTAGATGATTAAACTATTATTATATATGTACGTCAAAGAAGCAATTATGAAGAAGATCTTTTTTATGATGTGCTTGCTGATGACAAGCACTCTATGTGTGTTTGCACAAAGTGGAACGGTAAAAGGTAAAGTAGCAGACAAAAGCACTGACGAGTCATTTCCATACGTTACTGTTGTTGTGAAAGACGCTGCTGGTACGAAAACTATTGACGGTGGAGTCACTGATATTGAAGGTGACTTCAAGGTGGGGGGATTGCCGCTTGGCACGTATCAACTCGAGGTGTCGTACGTAGGATATAAGACTCTGACGAGGAAATTCACACTCACAAGCGCCAAGCCTACACATACATTCCATAAACTTTATTTGCAGGAAGATGCCACGATGCTCAAGGAAGTCACCGTGACAGGACAGCAGTCGTCGATGCGACTGGAGGTTGACCGTAAGTCGTTCGACGTGAACCAGCAGATAGCCAATGCCGGTGGCTCGGCAAGCGACGTGCTGGAGAACATTCCTTCGGTGGAGGTTGACAACGACGGAAACATCTCGCTGCGCGGAAACGAGAGCGTGGAGGTGTGGATAAACGGAAAGGCAAGCGGACTGACCACCGACAACCGTGCCGAGATATTGCAGCAGTTGCCTGCCGAGAGCATCGAGAGAATAGAGGTGATAGACAATCCTTCGGCAAAATTCTCTGCCGAGGGAAGTGCTGGCATTATTAATATCGTGCTGAAGAAAGACCGCAAGGCGGGATATTACGGCTCGCTGCAGGTGGGAGGAAACACCAACGGCGGTGCCAATGCCAGCGGAAACATCAATTATTCGAGCCCGAAGTTCGACGCATACGCTAACGTGGGATACCGGCATCGACGCAATCATCAGGGCGGAGGATGGAGCAAGCAGAACTACCTGCAGACCAACGAATACCAGAACTACGACTCGAAGAACCGCGACCAGGGCAACAACGTCTTCATGCGTGCCGGCGTGACATGGCATGCAACAGAGAAAGACGACTTCACGCTGAGCGGAATGGGAATGCTGGGCGGCCGCAACGGCTCTAACAGCACGCTGTATCATTATGGTGTGATAGGTGCTGCGGCAGACACCAAAGTGATGGACCGACTGACACGCTCGCGCGGTAACAACCATTTCTTCCATGCCGAGATGAACTATAATCATACATGGAGCGCGCAGCACAAACTGGATGTGATGGTGGGATATAACCGCTGGTTTGGGGATAACTATAACTATTATCAGGACAGCACCACCGTCTTTGAGCCTCTCGCCACCACCTACGACTATCAGTATCGCCCGATGTTCGTCTCTAACCGCTCATGGGAGGCAAAGGTGGACTACGAGAACCAGATAACAAGCATCTTCAAGTTGCAGGCAGGATATAACGGACGTTTCTCTCATGAGAACACCCCGCAGGAGTCGTGGATTGACTACTCGTCGTGGAATGGCGAAAATCTCGAGGAGGACAAGGCTTACTTCAACCGTTTCATCTACGACCAAGACACCCATGCGCTGTATGCCACAGCATCGCTGCAGTTCGGTAAATTTGGTGTCATGGGAGGTCTGCGCGGCGAATACTGGCGTGTGAACACAGAGAGTTATGACTGGGACCAGGAGCATGATGCCACAAAGCGCGAGGCACCGTTCAAGAAAGACTTCTTCCAACTGTTCCCAAGTGTGTTCATCTCTTACCAACTCACACCGACGCAGCAGTTGCAACTGAACTATACACGTCGTCTGCGCCGCCCGTGGGGAGGACAGTTGAACTCGTTCAAGAACACCAGAGACGCTTCAATGGTGGAGTTCGGAAACCCCTATCTGACACCGGAATACTCTAACTCTTTCGCACTGAACTATCTCAAGCAGTGGACAGAGCACACACTGTCGCTATCGGCATACTATCGTCCGACAACCGACGTGATGCAGCGCATAAGGTATCAGAGCCAGAGCGATGGCCTGATGTACCAGACAACGATGAACGTGGCTAAGAACCTGAGCACAGGTATCGAGATGGTGCTGAAGAACAGACTGTTCAAGATTGTTGACCTCACCACGACGCTCAACGCATATTACTATAAGATAAACGGCTTCAAGTTCGATATCGAGGGGCAGACAATCACTGGCGAAGAAGACCATAACTTCTCGTGGACAGGACGTATGATGGCGTCTGTGAGACTGCCTTACGACATCAGTGTGCAGTTGACGGGTAACTACCGTTCGCGCCAGGTCGTGACACAGGGCTACCGCAAGCCGATGTACGGCATGGACCTCGGCATACGCAAGACATTCTTCGACAAGCAACTCGCGATATCGGTCAATGTGCGCGACCTGCTCGACAGCCGTCATTTCGAGATATTCACCTCCAGCGATACCTTCTCACGTCATCAGCGCAACTGGCGCGGCGGACGGCGTGCTAACATCAATATAACATGGAACTTCGGTAATATGAAAAAGAAATCGAAGACTGAAGGCGCCGAAGGTAACGAACAGGAGGACGACCAGCAGAACAACAATTTCCAGCAAGATAACAACTTCCAACAGAATAACAACTTCGGAGGAGAGGAATAAGGGTTGAGCGTTGAGAGTTGAGCGTTGAGGGTTGAGCGTTGAGCGATATTAGTCTTTTCTTAGTACTATATTCGCTCAACGCTCAACTTTCAACCCTCAACCATCTTCTTTATCCAACAATGCTGCCAGGCTTCACCTCATCAAGAACGGAGGTGACGTGGAGCGAGCCGTCAGAATCAACAGCAGAGAGAATCATGCCCTGACTCTCTATGCCCATCATCTTGCGAGGCTCGAAGTTTGCGACAAACAACACTTGCTTGCCTGTCAGTTGTTCGGGTTCATAATATGCTGCTATGCCACTGAGGATGGTGCGCTCGGTGCCGCTGCCATCGTCGATGGTGAACTGCAATAGTTTCTTCGATTTCTTCACCTTCTCGCACTTGAGCACCTTACCCACGCGGATGTCCATCTTCTCGAAAACATCAAACGGGATGTTCTCTTTCACTGGCTCAGCCTTGTAGTTGGCAGCCTCGTTCTCTTTGCGAATACGCTCCAGACGGTCGAGTTGTGCCTGTATGGTGTCGTCTTCAATCTTCTCGAACAGCAGTGACGGCTCAGCCAACTGATGACCGGGCTTCAGAATCTCGGTACTTCCGAGTTGTTCCCAGTCGAAGGTATCGACGTTGAGCATGCCACGCAGTTTCTTTGAACTGAACGGCAGGAACGGCTCGAAGGCGATAGAGAGGTTTGCCACCAGTTGCAGCGAGATGTTCAGAATGGTCTTCACACGCTCCATGTCGGTCTTTGCCACCTTCCATGGCTCACATTCTGTGATGTAACGGTTGCCGATGCGCGCCAGGTTCATTGCCTCTTTCAGAGCATCGCGGAACTTGAACTGTTCGAGCATCTGTTCCACATTCTCCTTGACATCCTTGAACTCGTCGATGGCCTGACGGTCAACGTCGAGCAGTTCGCCACACTCAGGCACCACGCCATCGAAGTATTTCTTCGTCAGTTGCAGCGCGCGGTTCACGAAGTTGCCATAGATGGCCACCAGTTCCGAGTTGTTGCGCTCCTGGAAGTCCTTCCACATGAAGTTGTTGTCCTTCGTCTCGGGTGCGTTGGCTGTAAGCACATAGCGCAGCACATCCTGCTTGCCGGGGAAGTCAACGAGATATTCATGCAACCATATTGCCCAGTTGCGCGATGTCGAAATCTTGTCGTTCTCGAGATTGAGGAACTCGTTTGCAGGCACGTTGTCGGGCATGATATATCCACCGTGCGCCTTCATCATCACGGGGAAGATGAGACAGTGGAACACGATATTGTCTTTTCCTATGAAGTGTATGAGTCGGGTGTCCTCGTCTTGCCACCACTTCTGCCATGTGCCCCAGCGCTCGGGATTGCTCTCGCACAGTTCCTTGGTGTTAGAGATATAGCCGATGGGCGCATCAAACCATACGTAGAGCACCTTTCCTTCGGCACCTTCCACAGGAACGGGGATACCCCAGTCGAGGTCGCGTGTCATGGCGCGTGGCTGCAAGTCCATGTCGAGCCACGACTTGCACTGTCCATAAACATTAGGGCGCCACTCCTTATGACCTTCGAGAATCCATTTCTTCAGCCAGTCCTGCCACTGGTTCAGCGGCAGATACCAGTTCTTGGTCTCCTTCAACACTGGCTGCGAGCCGCTGATGGTGCTCTTCGGGTTGATGAGTTCGGTAGGCGAGAGGTCGCGTCCGCACTTCTCGCACTGGTCGCCGTATGCCCCTTCGTTATGGCAATAGGGACACTCGCCGGTGATGTAGCGGTCGGCGAGGAACTGCTTTGCCTCCTCGTCATAATATTGCTTGGTGGTTTCTTCCACCAGTTTGCCGTCGTCATAGAGTTTGCGGAAGAAGTCGGATGCAAACTTATGGTGTGTCTCGCTTGTGGTGCGGCTGTAAATGTCGAACGAGATGCCGAACTCCTCGAACGAGTCTTTAATCATCTTGTGATAGCGGTCAACCACATCCTGCGGTGTGATGCCCTCTTTGCGGGCACGCATTGTCACGGGCACTCCATGCTCGTCGGAGCCGCCGATGAATACCACTTCCTGTTTCTTCAGTCTGAGATAGCGCACGTAGATGTCGGCAGGCACATACACGCCAGCCAGGTGTCCGATGTGCACTCCGCCGTTGGCGTATGGCAGTGCCGATGTGACCAGTGTGCGCTTAAAGTTTTTCTTCTGTTCCATTGCTTTGAATATATTTGGGCACAAAGGTACAAAATATTTTCGTTTTAAAGTAATATCGTGTAAAAAAACGCTGCCACAGTATTTTGTGTGGCAGCGCTTTAATATGTTGTGTCAGAACATTTGCTTTACGGCACGGGCATCGTCGCCCTCGAAGATGAGCACGTCGGTAACCGCCTCGTAACTCAGTTGCAGGAACTGCAGAAGCAGCACGGCAACGAAAGCGCCGTCGCGCGAGGCACAAACCTCGGCCATGTAGTTGCCGTATGTGGCTGCCTTGGGACGGAAATCGCCTATTGCCTCTGCCATATTCTTGTGCGAGCCGGTGAGGATGTGCTTTATGTGCTCGCCGTCTTCGCGCGACAGTTCTATGGTGCGGGCTTCTATTACACTGTTTGTCGGGGTGTATGTTGCTGTGGTGCGCAGACCAAACAGCGACTTGCTGACGCTCACATGAGCATCAGAGCAGATGGTGTTCCACATCTGCAAATTCTTTATATTTGCCATGATAATATGTTTTCTTTGTTAAACTTGATGTGTTCCTCCCTTCATCTGTGTCGAAGTGAGGGCGATAGTTAACAAAGAATGCGTCTCAACGCGATGACGTAATAATGGCGAGGAGACGCAAAACCCATGCCAGGTACCACGAGACGGAGGTACTGGCATACAGGCACATACTTCTGAAGGTTTGACAAACTAACCATTGCCCAGCGGCCAGACTTGGTGCTGGGTTTGCCGCCGTGGGTGGGCAGCAGGCGAATGGTGCGGTGAGAAGCAAGGCGATGTGTCGGCACCGACGACGTGAGCGACGAGCCGACGGGGTTGCGCGGCTCTTCCGCCATGTTGTGTAGCAGGTCGCTGTGGCGGCACACCTGTTCCTTGCGGTCGGCATTGTCGGGCATCATGGCTTGTGCCTTGACCTCAATGTTGGAGCCAAGGAAGTTGCACAACATCAGCACAACAAACCAAAGATGCATGATAACGCTTCTCATAAATCTGCTGCAAAGGTACAAATAATTTGTGTTTAAATGTGCCATAAGACAGCACTAAATGTGCAATGATGAAAAATCATAAGACAAAAATGATGTAATATGTTGAATTTTAATTATATTTGCAACATAAAACTAAAACGGAAAGTGATGGGAAGAGAGCATAATGGATTTTCGTTGTTGACGCTGTTGATGCCGTTGATGCTTGCCCTGCTGATGCCTTCGACGGTGATGGCACAGGGCGACTCGCTGCTGCTGCGCTATCAGGTGAGGGGAACGGTGCGCGACGCCAAGAGCGGGCACCGCCTCCAGTACGTCAGTGTATCGATACCAGGGAAGCGCTATTCAACGGTGACAAACAGCGATGGCGAGTTCGTGCTGAGGACTAACGAGCCGCCGAAAGAGGTGATGGTGAGCCACGTGGGGTACGACTCGCGCCGTACCAGTGTTCCTGCCGATGGCAAACCGCTGGTAATACGGCTCGTGCCGAACACAGTGCAACTGAAGGAGGTGCTGGTGATGGCGGCAGACCCGATGCTAATACTCACCACAGCGCTGGACAAAGTGAAGGAGAACAACATCACGAGTCCTGAGATGTACCGCTGCTTTTATCGCGAAACGGCACAGAAACGCAGCAAGTACATCTATATTGCCGAGGCCGTGACCGACCTCTATAAGACCGCATATACACATCGCAGCATCGGCGACCGCGTGTCGGTGGTGAAAGACCGCCGACTGCTCAGTCCGAAGGCGAACGACACGCTGAGCGTGAAGGTGCTGGGAGGACCGACGTTCGCCGTCACACTCGACCTTGTGAAGAACCGCGAGTTCCTGCTGAACCGCGAAGAACTCGAACTCTATTCAATGAAAATGGGGACGCCAACTGTTATCGACGACCGCATGCAGTATGTCATCGAACTGGAGCCAGGGGTGACTATCGACCGTCCGTTGTACTACGGCAAGGTTTATGTTGACCGCGAAACGCTTGCCTTCACACGCATAGAACTGAGTCTCGATGTCAGCAATCGTGACCTCGCGACCCAGTTTATGCTTCTGAAAAAACCTTTAGGACTGCGTTTCAAACCGCGCGAGCAAACGCTCTTGGTGAACTATAAATACGAGAACGGGGTGACACGTCTGAATTATATTCGTTCCACTTTCCGCTTCGCATGCGACTGGAAACGGCGCTTGTTCAACACCAATTTCACTGCTGTCTCAGAGGTCGTGGTGACCGACCGCGACGAGTCGCCAGAACAGGCAATAGCGCGCCGCGCAGCATACAGCAAGAACTCGTCTCTCTATGACACCGCTTCCTACACGCTCGACGAAGACTTTTGGTCGGGTTACAACATCATTGAGCCTACCGAGAGCCTGGAGAAAGCAGTGAGAAAATTGAGGAAGTGATTTCTTTAGGAGTTTAGGAGTTTAGGAGTTCGGGAGTTCAGGAGTCCAGAAGTGCAGAAGTTCAGGAGTGCAGACAACAGTGCAATCTCAAGTCAATTGCCAAGTCTATTGTCTGAACTCCTATACTCCTATACTCCTTAATTATTATAATTAAATACTATTTTACCTCATACCGAATGACTCCCCGCCCCTGTAGGGGAGGGGCAGGGGTGGGGTCAGCGTCTTTAATACCCACACGACTTCGTAAATATCACCGACCCCACCCCTGGCCCAAGGCCTCACCCCTATCCCCTCTCCAATGGGCGAGGGGGACTTTATGGGAGGGGAAACGTAGCGTACGGCATTTTCCGGAACACTATCCCGTTGTAGGGTCTGATTGTATAATGACCTAAATCATTTTACCACCTTCTTCCCACCTATTATATAAATACCGCGCGCGAGGCGATCGAAGTCGGTGCCCAGATAGCGGCCGTCGATGCTGTAGATGCGGCGGCTCTCTGCTGCGCGTTGCGGTGTGACGATGCTGATGGCGGTCGTTGACTCTTGCATTGCGTTGATGTCGTCGAGGAAGAAGCGGTTGCCCGATGCCATGAAGGTGAGTGCGGTGTAGCCGTTTCCTGTCAGAGTGACGGTGTACTCGTTCCATGTCTCGTTGTCAAGTTCGAATGCTTCCTGCGACAGTGTTATGCCCTCGTTGGTCGTTGACAACTGTATTGCGCCGCCCTCAGTGCCCCACGGTGCCGCCTTGAACGTCATCGTCACCGTGCCGTTAACGCTGAACTCTGGTGTTGTGGCTATGCCTGTCTTCTTACCGGTGCCAAAGCGGGCGCACTTGTCGCCGCCGTATGCCTGCGTCACGTCCCAGCCAGTGTTGTCGGGGGCGAAGCCCGATGAGGCGATGGTGCCCTTCCATTGGTCGTCATTGCCGCCAGTGCCTTTACATTGGTCGAATGTCTCGCTGAACACATCGCCCTGTGGCTGCGGCGTAATGGAGCCATCGTTGTTGTTCACGAAGTTGAACTCTATCGTGCCGTCGCTCTTCTGCGTGATACCGGTTATCTCGATGTTCATCAGTTTCGTGCCGTCGGTGTTCGCGTTGTAAAGTTTCGCGGCAGGCGTGGTGGTGTTGGTGAAACTATTGTTCGAGCCATACGGGAACAGGTCGCCATAAGTGCTGTATGTTGACAACTTGTTGTCGGCGGCGAAGATGGTGCATCGCTGTCGCGACGTGGTGTTGTTCACCTCGTCTGCCTGCCATATTTCCTTGTCGTAGTCAACGTGCAGAATCATCAGTCCCTTGCCTTCGGCATAGAGGTCCCAGCCTTTCTGCTGTATGTTCTGCAGAATGTAGTACTCGTCGTGATGTGCAGGGTTATACATAATGTAAACGTCGCCGTAGTCGTCCAGCGACTTCATGCCCGTCACCTGCATGTTTTCCGTCAGTTCTATCGGCTCCACCCATCCGCAGAACATTCTTTCGTAGCCGGTGTAGTTGCATGGAGTGTATCCGCCGTCGTTGTAACATCCATAGTCCATCAGCGACCACGAGTCCATTCCGAAGTTGCTTCCTGAGGGGCGGGTGTCGTAGAAGTCGGGCAGACCGAGACAGTGTGTGAACTCATGGCATATCGTGCCCAGTCCGTTTATCTGTCCGCTGCCGTTCAGTTCAGGTCCGCAGGCGTAGGTGTCGATGTGCACACCGTCGATATCGAAGTCGCTGTTGGTCTCCGACAGTCCCCACTCGTGAGGCCAAATGGTGTTCTTGGCTCCGCCGTCAGCCTCGCCCTTGCCGGCATAGATGATGTAAACCTGGTCCACTTCGCCGTCGCCGTCCCAGTCGTAGTCGCTGAAGTCAACCTGGTCGTCAACGAGATTGCATGCCTCCACTACCATTTCCTGCGGGTACATGTCGTCGCCCTGAGAGTCGTTCTGCCCGTAGTAAGAATAGTCTTTCGACACCGTCACGGGGCCCACTACATCGAAGGTAAGGTCGAACTTGCCATTGCTCTGTGCAGTGAAGTAGTCGTGCACCGAGCCGTTGAAGTCGCCTTGGTTGAATCCCTCGGTGTTCACGATGTTGTTGAACTTTGCCTGATTGTTGGCAGCATTGAACGACGTGTTCTGGAAGTTCACCAGAATTATTATTCCTTTCTTCTGTCCTGTGTATGATGTAGGCACGCCAAACTCCTTGTGACGTGCGTTGCGGCGCTCTGCGCGCTTGGCGTTGCGTGCTGTTCTGCGCGCATTTGCCTTGTTTATGACGTGGCTCTTGTCTGCCACCTCATATACATTGTCCTGTGCCGACTCCACGAACACTCGGCCGTCGGCAGCCTCGTAATAGTGTCCGTATTCGTCACCGCGCAGTTCGGCCACCACCTGTGTGCCGTCGGTAAGTGTCAAAGTGGCTTTCTGTCCGCGCTTTGCCGGAATGGCAGAGACAGTGAGTGCAGCCAGCAACAGCGCCAGCCCAAGTAATAACTTCTTCATCTTTGAAAGGTGTTTTTGTCTGTGTAATTAGCAATTTTCCGTGCAAAGATACATTATTCATTTTATATACAACATCTATAAGCCATAAAATTATGGATTTATAACGTTTCCAGACGCCCCCATCCAACACCTATCACCCCTCACCCAACACCTATCACCCCTCACCCAACACCTATCACCCCTCACCCAACACCTATCACCCTTCACCCAACACCTATCACCCCCTCACCCAACGCCCTTTAAGACCCTCTCTTGTAACTACTTGGATTACAATAAGATACAAGTGGGGTAACAAAGTTAATAACTTTGTTCAACAATCTTATTAACTTTGTTCGACAATCTTAATAACTTTGTTCAACAAAGTTAATAACATTGTCTCCCCGTTTGATATCTTTTAGAATGCCAGTTGATATTTGTTGCATTCCGAGGTACGTCGGAACGTAATCTTAGGGATGGCTTTTCATGTTCTCAATCTTTTCTTTCAGGTAGTTCAGGAAACCCTCGTCGCCCTTCACGCTGATGTCGTCGTAAAGGCCGAGCACGAAACGTCCGATGCCGGCATAACTGCATACGGGAAGCCGCAGCAGCCAGCGTCTCTCGGGAAGGGCGGTGATGTATTTCGCCGATGCGGGATATTCCTCTTTCAGTATGTTGTAGGACAGCGGTCCGAGCGTCATCTCGACCTCTTGTTGCTGTTCGTCGCTGAACATGAAGATGTCGGTGTACATCATGCGGTGGCGCTCCTCGTTCATCCATTGGTCGTCGAGCACCTCCACGTCGGCCATGCGCGACACCTTGAAAGTCTTGTTCATGCCCGACCGCGGCTCGTAGCAGCGCACCTCGTTGTTGTTGTTCATCAGCATGAACGGCTCCACCAGGCGGTCCTGCTCCGTCTTGCTGTGAGGTGAGGAGTAGCGGTGGAGCACCGCCATGCGCTTGAACTTGATGGCCCGGTGCAGTTCGGAGACGTTATGTGCCGACTGCTCGCGCAACTCGTTGTCCGTAAGTATGTTGAAGTCGTAGAAACGGTCGAGTTTCTTCATGAGGTTGGCGGTGATGGCGTCGCTCTTGTTTGATGCCTCCAAGAGTCGCCTCACGGTGAGCATCTCGTCTTCGGTGAAGTCGATGCGCTCCTGCAGTCGGGTGAAGAACGGCGACTGGCGGTCGATGCTGAACACGCCGCCCACCTTCTCCACGATGAAGCCGCAGTCGCGGAAGAACTCCAGATAGTAGTAGAAGTTTCTGCGGCTGATGCCCATCCTGTCGCATATCTGCTCGGAAGTATATCCTCTGTTGCCTGCCAGTAGCAGCAGCAGATTGAGTTCTCTTTCCAGTTTGTCGTGACGCATAGTTAATTTTAATTACGAGTTTGGAATTACGAATTACGAGTTGTCGCCTTCGGCGATTTATAATTACGAATTTGGATTTACAAATGACGAGTTGTTCTCGCTTCGCTGCGATGAAGAATTATGAATGACGAATTTTGAATGTTGAATTACGAGTTTTGAATTATAAATGCTGAGTTCTTTCCCCGCCCCTGTAGGGGAGGGGATAGGGGTGGGGTCAGTGTTTATATCTGCACACGACTTCTTCCATATCTTTCTATCTCCTTTCCTCAATATCACTGACCCCACCCCTGCCCCCAAGCCTCACCCCTAACCCCTCTCCAAGGGGCGAGGGGAACTTACAGGGGCGGGGAGTCATTAGCAACGGGGGCAATTAGTATATAAGTTACATTATTTATTACGAAATCTTAATTCTTCATCGCAGCGTAGCGAGAATAACTCGTAATTCAACACTCGTCATTCGTAATTATAAATCGCCGAAGGCGACAACTCCACATTCGTCATTCCACATTCTTCATTCTAAAACGGTATCTCCAACTCCCTCTCCCTTTGGGGAGGGTCGGGGAGGGGCTTGAATGTCTTGCGGTGATATGGCGTTATGCCGTATTGGCGTATTGCCTCGCGGTGTTTCTTGGTGGGATAGCCCTTGTTGCTGAGCCAGTCGTACTGAGGGTATTCCTCGGCAAGACGGTCCATATAGTCGTCGCGATAGGTCTTGGCAAGGATGCTCGCCGCCGCAATGGACAGGTACTTCCCGTCGCCCTTCACTATGCACGTGTATGGCAGCGGCTTGGCACCTTTGGGTAGTGGGGGAGTGTATGGCTTGAAGCGGTTGCCGTCAACGATTACCGCCTCGGGCCGCACCTTCAGTTGGTCCAGCGCGCGGTGCATGGCGAGAATAGAGGCGTTAAGGATGTTTATCTGGTCTATTTCCTCCGGCGTTACTATGCCCACAGCCCATGCCACGGCGTCGCGTTCTATCTGTTCGCGCAGCATCTTGCGCCGCCGGTCGGTCAGTTGCTTCGAGTCGTTGAGGTCTTCGTTGACGTAGTCGGGAGGCAGAATCACCGCCGCCGCATATACGCTTCCAGCCAGACAGCCGCGTCCCGCCTCGTCGCAGCCAGCCTCAATCACTCCCTCGTAATAGTATTGTTTCAGCATTTCTATATGATTTTTTAACTAAAAACGTTGAAGTTGTGAACTTATTGTGCACAAACAGCATATATTTTTGCAGCAGAAACAAGAAAACATAAATATATAAGCAATGAACAATACAGCAACAACGAGCAGCAGCACCATGATAATGGGCATGCTCACAGCAGCAAAGAGAGTGGCTAACACCTATGACAGCGTGATGAACCTTGTGACCGACTTCTACAGCAAGCAACTGGAGCGCAACGTCAACCGCAGACAGACACTGGCTCTGCTTGAGGCGCAACTGGCATTCTTCCTCGGCATAATGCCCATCGACATGCCCATCGCTCTCCGCATAGCCTTCACCGCCTGGACCATCGTTGCGGTGAAGAAGTGCAAGCGGTGTCTGTAGGGTATAATTTATATTATGTTGTTTAAGTTTCGGAAGTTATATACACCCTGAATTTAACCGCCATGAAAGGGCAGTAAGTACATAGCCCAGGGCATCGCCCTGGGTATAAGGGTGCCCTATATACACGCCCTGTAAGGGCAAAAGAACTTCCTGTTTCCTATACGGAACAAATCTTTTGCCCTTTCAGGGCGAGTGTCGAACTCGCGTTAGTTTATGTATAAAAATGTCGGGAAGCCCATCGTGACTTCCCGACATTTTATCGTTTATCGTTTTCTTTATCGTTATCGTTTCCGTTAACGTTTACTTCACAATCACCTTCTTGCCGTTGATGATGACGATGCCGCGGTAAGAAGAGTCAACCTTCTGACCAGAGAGGTTATACATCTGGTTGTTGCCGTCGGTCTCGGGCAATGCGTAAACGCTCTCGATGCCGTCAACTGCTTCTACCTTCTGTATCACCACCTCGTCGAGGAACATGCGGTTGCCTGGAGTGAACTTCAACTGCAACTCGCCGTTGCCGGTGATGGTGGTCTTGCATAACGTCCAGTGACCTGTCTTCAGGGTGAAGTCGCTAACGTCGAGTGAGCCGTCGCCAATCACCTGCACATTCATTGTTGTGGCATCGGTGCCCCAAGGAGCAGCGCGGAAGGCGAAGGTGGTTGAGCCGTTGAGCGTGAACTTAGGTGTCATGCACTGTCCCACTTTCTTCACTCCGAAGCGTGCACAGTTGTCAGCACCCTTTGCCTCGTTATATAACCAGCCCTGCATGTCGGGCTTGAATGTTGCGACAGCCACGCCAGAGCCTTCCCATACGCCATCGTTGCCGCCGGTGCCGTTGCACTGGTCGAACGATTCGTAGAACACGGCGTCGGTGTGGTCGATCTCTTCAAGGTCATCTTCAGGGCTGGTGCCGCTGTTGGTGAAGTTGAACGAGATTGTTTTATCGCTGTTTCTTGTTATATCGGTGATGCTCTTGTTCAGCAGTTTTGAGCCGTCGGTGTTGTTGTTGAACAGCGTTGCGGCAGGCTTGCTGGTATTTGTGAAACTGTTGTTTGAGCGGTAGGGGAATGGGTCGCCTGCCAATCCTGCCTCGCTGGTGGTGGCGCTGTTGTCGGCATGCACTATGGTGCAACGCTGGTGTTCGGCGTCGTTGTTCACCACATTCTGCCACCATGCATCGCTGTCATAGTCAACATGCAGTATCAGCAGTCCGTTGCCAGGCAGGTAAGTGTCCCACTTTGTCTGCTGTCTGTTTTCCAGAAGGAAATACTCGTCTTTGTGTGCGTCGTTATACATGATATAACTATCACCTCCCTCGGACAGCGCTTTCATTCCTGTCACCTCGGTATCTTCGGCGAGTGTGATAGGGGTTTCCCATCCTGCGAACATACGCTCGTAACTGGAGTATCCGGCAGGGCAGAAGCCTTTGTTGTTGTAAGACCCCTGGTCCATGATGTCCCATGCGTTCATTCCGAAGTTGCGTCCATCGCTTTCTTCTGTGTCGTAGAAGTCGGGCAGTCCGAGGCAGTGGCCGAACTCATGGCAGAAAGTTCCGATGCCGTCAATCATCGTTGAGGTAGGAACTACTATGCCTTCGCTGTCGTATCCCCATGTCTGTGGCTGCAACTCCGAACTACATGCATATTTGTCAATGCGTTTTCCGTCAATGTTCGGCAGGTTGTAAATTCCGTAATAACCGGAAAGGTAGTACTCGTGGGGCCAGATGGTGTTTGCCTCACCGCCGTTTGCCTCGCCGAGACCGGCATAAACGATGACCACCTGGTCAACCTTGCCATCGTTGTCCCAGTCGTAGTCGGCGAAGTTGACAAGGTCTTTTGCCAATGTACATGCCTCGCGTACCATCACCGGGGCTCTCACGTCTGAACTGTTGCCGTTGCGGGCACCGTAGTATTCCATGTCGTGCGACACTGTCACCGGTCCTACCACATCGAAGGTAAGGTCGAACTGGCCATCGCTGACATCATTGAAATAGTCGTGCACGCTACCAATGAATCCTATGCTGTGTGAGAAGTTGTTCTCATTGAGTATTCTGTTGTAAAGTGCTTGGTCGTTGCCAGGCTGGAAAGACTTGTCCTGGAACTGCGTCAGGATAACGAGTCCTTTCTTTGCTCCCGTGTATGAAGCCTTGTTCTGCTGCGTGTTTGCTGCCGTTCTCATCTGGTGTCGCTCTGCACTTCGTTTGGCACGGAGCGATTTCACCTCTGCGGGTTGTGCCATACGGTAAACCTTCTCTCCCTCAGAGAGGAACAGGCGTCCGTCTGCAGCACGATAGTAACTAAGGTTCTCGTCGCCGCACAGTTCGGCTCTTACCACTGTTCCGTCGGTAAGCGTTATGTTTCTCCATTGCCCTCGCTTGGCAGGAACGGCAAAGGCGACAGCAACTATCATAAGCAGCGACATCGTGAAGAATAGTTTTCTCATCATATTATGAATGTGTTTTATTGATTTGTCGTGTTCAAGTATTTAGTATTTAGGCGTTGCGACTGTCGTCGCCAAGGTTTCTTTTTTAAGTTAAAAAGGCTCCGCTCTTTAGGGCGGAGCCTTTATGAGATTTTTTGTCCTTATCGAAGGGTTCTGTCAACTATTTATTTGTTGATGAACTTCTTACCGTTCTGGATAACGATACCCTTGTAGTTGTTGTTGACGCGCTGGCCAGCAATGTTGTACATTGCGTTGTTCTTGCTTGCGCTTTCCTCTGTAACCTTCTCGATAGCGTTAACTGCATCGCCCTGGAGCACTTGAATCTTTGCCTCCATACCGCGGCCCATCAGCGTAAGTGTAGCCTTGCGGCCGCCTGCTGCCTTGTGAGCGTTGTTGGCAGAAGAGATAGGCTCTGCCTGGAATGTAATAACGTAAATGCCATAGTCCTCATAGTACTGGTCGTCAATCTCATATCCAGTAATCCATTCAGGCAGTTCGTCGAAGTAGTAGTTCTCGTCGCCTGTTGTTGCGTCATACCATGGGCATGCTGTAGTCACGATAGCGCCCTGAATAATCTTTGTTTGTTCTTCGTCGAGATATACTCCGCCAGGATAGGTGTCGTTGGTGTTTGTTGTACCATCGTCAGAAATGCGGATTGCGGTAGCAGATGGGTCAACTTTAACAAAGTCGTACATTCCCATAATACCAACCTGGGCTGCTATTGGGGTAGAGTATCCCCATGAAACACTTCTTCCACTGGGGTCTGACAGCAACAATGCTCCTCCGCTAACGTATGGGCTGGTTGCCTCTTCCGCAGTGATACGGTAGCCGTAAACGCCGAGGTCAACACCCTGCTGGTCGAAACCAGTGATTACGATGGCAAACTCCTGGTCGATAACAACAGGCTCTTCAGAGACGTTGCCCATACTATCCGTCACTCTGTTGCTGAATATCACGTTACCCTCATAGATGGTCTTGCCGTTGCGGGTGTCTTTGTTGTCATCTGTGAAGCCTACGATGTCGTCTATCGTTGCAGTGAATGTTGCGAGCACCTGGTCGCCAGCGGTCTTGCCGGTAGAACCGTCAGAATATGTAACTTCCTCTACATTGTAGATGGTAGCCGTGAGTGTTGTCCCACTCGGAATAGGCGATGTAGAGAAACTGTTACCCTTGCAGAAGATGTTGGTGATGTAAAGTGGGCTTATAGGCTTGCTGAAAACCTGCTCTACTCCGAAACTTGTATAAGTTACACCTTCTTCTTCTATTGCTCCTGTTCCATACATATTGTCTGAGTCGAGGATTCCCCATGCTGCTGTAGGACCGTATGCTGTACCATTATGCCAATAGGCTGCATGGTCGTCAACAGGGGTCATAGAAAAAATTGTGTCGCATGGAGTAACTCGAACCTCATACGCAGGATTTTGTCTGATATGGTAAACATTGTTGTCGGTAATACAGAATGAGTCGGTCTTGTTCTCGTTCCATACGGTTGGAACATAAGCGATATAACCAGTAGGTATTCCGTCCACTACGTAGTTGCCATCCACAATGTTATCTGCAGAGGCTGTTTTTCCTTTAATTGTCCAAATGAAGCCTTTGCCGCTGCTCATGTTTGTGAGAGTTACAGGAGTGTATGCAGGTACGCATATGTATGAATGTCCATATCCCAAGTCTGTAATTGGGTCAAAACAGAGCCAGTATCCACCTTCTGGAGCAATATAGTAAACTCCTGTCGTTGCGCTTTGGCGAGGACCTGCCTTCTTTTCTGCCTTGTCGTATTTGAGATTGTGGTTGACAGGCAGTTGCTTTACAGTTTCCATTTGGGAACGCAGCACCTGTGCGTTACCAGAAGCAGCGATTAAGATTGCTGCTGCGAAAAGTAGTGATTTTTTCATAATTGAAAACTTTTAATTAATAAATTGATTTGTACTTTTTTCCTTTTATTTTATTTCCGATTATCGGGAGAAGTGCAAAGTGGTTGTCATGTTACTTGCTTTATGCTCTATGTATTTGTGCAATCGCATTGCACGTCTCCCGGCAGTCGGCATTTAGTTATTAGTAGAGTGTTACCACGAACCAGATGCTTGGGTCGGCAGCGGAGGTGAGTTTTATGGTGCGCAGGTTGAACGCTGTTTCTCCTGCCGAGATGGTGAACTTCTGGTTGAGTGTCGCTATCATGTCCTGCAGTGCGGGCAACTGGTCGTAGGTGTTCTGTCCTGCTGCTGTAACTGGACCTTGGTATGTCATCGTTATGCCGTCAGACTCGCTGCTGATGCTGTACTTATAGTCAACGGTAGTGTTACGGTTCTTGTTGCGGTAGGTGACGCGCAGGATGTAATCGTCGCCAGACTTTCTGAGAGAGAGGTTGCTCAGTGTGAGCGACTTCGAGGCGAGGTTTGCTACGAGTGCGTCATACTTAGTCTTGTAAGCGTCTGACATCAGCGATGATGCCTGCCACTGGAATCGAGTGGAGGTATTCATGTTCTCCAGGGTCTGGGTGAAGAAACGCAGTGGGTTGTCGCCCTCGATGGTGCAGTTCTCGTTCTCTACAGCGATGAACATGTCTTTCGACTCATCGTATCTGAAGTCTTGCACCGTTGAGCCATCATCTCCGCCAACAGCGATGTCGTCGCGGAAGCGCAGGTGATAGACACCATTCCACTTTGTGATGAGGAACGGGTTGAACGACTCGTCGATGATTTCGTCTCCGTCGTATGGGTAGATGTTAGGAATCTGGTCGTCAGCGCCAGCCATCTTATACATCTCGCCGTTCTTGTTCATTACGTTGAATGTAGGAGCGTTTGAGGGGAACATCTTAGCCTGGAACGCCTTCACGTCCTTCAGGTACTCCTCGAAATCAACACCATCTTCCATTGGGGTGAGCAGGTTGTAGGTTCCGCGCTTCTTGCCCTTGAGCATGATGTATGAAGCATCTGCAGGAGCGTCTGTAATGATGAACTCGTAGTCGCCGCCGATACCTTTTCCTGTCTCATCATCGTCTTCGGTCTGACCAACATCTTCTGGATTGGTGAAGATGTGCATCACTTTGTTGAACGAGTTGAAGGTGAGCACTGGACCATTGTCTGCAATAACTTCCCAGAGGCTGGTGTCCTCGAGATAGTTGTTGCTTGACAGTTCGTTGTTCATTGCTGTCTTCACGGTGTAGTCATCGTTGAAGTCGCACAGCACGAGATAGCCCTTTCCGAATGGTGCCTCGTTAGCGTAGGTGGGGTAGAGTTGCATTGCCCATCCATTAGGCGAAGCCATCAGTCTGCCCGAGTATAGGTCGCTTGCCTCGTTGAGTCGCTCTGCTGCTGGCTTGTCGAAAATGGCTTCCTCCTCACCGGCGCAACCAGTGAAGACGAGCGCTGTAACTAACAGTATTGAAAGAGAAACTAACTTCTTCATATTCTTTTTCGTTTATTTGTTTCTTGTTATTGTAGAGACTTAAAGACATTGATCTGGTCGAGCAGCACATCGATGACACTGCGCGATGGGTCTTCAGCCGACGGACTGGTGAGGTTGTTGATGAGTCGCCCGTACTCGTCGGTGGCGTAAGTGCCATCGCTGTTCACGATGAACTGACGAGACTGCACCATGTTTCTCAACTGGTCGATGTCAATGTTGTAGTTGTCCTTCATGTAAGTGCGTACGAGGTCGAGTTTTTGCAGGATAACGCCGCGGCCGTCAACACCGCTGAGGTGTGTCCACTGCACTTCTCCATTCTCGTCGAGCACCACATTGTCTTTCTCGTTGCGCACACATGCACGGCGGTAGATGGTACCTTTTCCGCTCGTTGTGGCTTTGAAGTAACCGATGGTGTCGAGGTTGCAACCAGGCTTGAGTCGCTTGGTGTATTCGTTTACGCCGTCAACCTCTTCTGTCTCCCAGTCGAACGATGCCGAGTTAAGCAGTTGTGCCCACTTGAATGGGTCGCGTGTAACGTAGTTGGCAAGCACCTCAACCCAGTCTTCACCAGCAGCGCTTGAAGCGTATGGCGAAACGAAGCCGAGTCCTGCTGCCACAGAGTCTGCCATGTCTGACCACTGTGAGTTGTAGTGGGTGTTAGAGATGGTGTTGAACGTTGTAGGACGCAGGTGGTTCTGGTCGAGGATGTGTCCGAACTCGTGGTGCATCGTCTTGAAGAAGTACTCGTTCATGTAGTCGATGTCGGCAGGGTTCAGGTTGTTCACGTTGTAAAGAGTAATCTTCACACCGCCCTCGGCAACACCCAGAGTCTCTGTACCCTGTGACGGGTTGTAACTCTTTGAGCCTATGCAGTGGATGATTCTCGGGCTGTATTCCTTGAGGAACTGCTCCCCGGCACATTCTTTGTAAACATCATACCACAGATACTTCATGAGCACAGCCAGTTGCTCGCACTTGTCGTATGCCGCAGGAACGAGGTTTTTGTCCATGTCAGAGCCGATATCCTCCATGCGGTAGATTACCTTTACGTTGTATGGCTTCAGGAACTCGGCCTTGAGGAAACTGTCGAGCGGGAACGAATAGTTCGAGCGGTCAAGAGGATACTCGGTGGTATCGAAGATTGACGGCCCCAGGTCGTCGTCAGAACAAGACACAAACGTGAAGGTGCTGACGACAGCCATCGCTACGAGTAATATATAAAGTCTCGATTTCATATATCTTATGTTTTTATTTGTTGTTTCTTCAATAGAGATTAATATGAATTATGTACGCCTGTCTGGTGCAACTATTCGTCGGTCTTTATCTTGAGATCCTCGATGTTGAGCGATGGCGATGACTCAGACGTGCTGCTCTGTGCCGACTGTGTGGGTCGTGACGGCTCCAGACCTGCAGCGATGGTTTCCCATGCTGGCTCGAGTGCGCGGCGTGGGTCTTTGCCCGACATGTGCAGCACTTCGCTGTTGATACCTACCACGTGATCCCATTCCATACCCCAGCGCTTGAGGTCGAAGAAACGGAGTCCCTCGAATGATGTCTCGTAGCGGCGGAAGTCGTTGATGCAGTTCATGTATTTTATTGCATCGTGAGGAACAACGAATGATGGGCTTACATTTGCAGAGGTGAAGTCCCAGTTCTCGAAGGTGTTCCACTCCTGTCGTGTTGTTGCGTCAGGGCTGTACATGCGATTGAGCAGGTCTGATGTGAAATACTTCAGATAGCCAGCAGAAACGTATGACTTATACTGTGATTCAGAGAAGTTGTCAATCTGGTTGTTCCAGTAAGCCAGGAGGTCTGCCTCGGCGAGCGAGTACTGTCCTGTCATGGCGTAAGCCTCTGCACGCTCAAGCAGCAGTTGGTGGATAGTGAATGCACGGATAATCGTGTGTGCATATCCGATGCCTGCAATCTTGTCGGTGTATTGGAACTGCTCCCAGATCTTGGCAGAAGTGAATCCGTAGTCGCGATAAGAAGAAGAGAGGAGGTTGGCTCCCACCAGCACGAGTGGCGAAGCAATGTATCCGCTCCACAGTGGGCTGTTGTGCACCATAAGCACTTCCTGAGCCTTCGGTCCACAAACAGAATAGCGGTATCCGAACATGCGGCGCTCTGTGGTAGAGTAGGTGGTCAGCAGGAGCAGGTTGTTGGCACGGTCGGGGTGCTGCCAGATGACACCTTTGTCAGCGAGCGAAGATGCGTCGTCGAACTTCTTGTAGTCCATCATCTGACTCTTCAACTGTGCTGGGTCGCTTGAGAGCACCATGTTTGCCTGCTCGATGCACTTCTCATACTGACGTGTGAAGAGGTAGAAACGTGCTGCGAAGGCATGTGCTGCTTCCTCGTTGAAGTGATATTTGAGAGGGCTCTCTCCGCTGGTGCGGTTATACCATGTGTTCTTCACCAGTTTCAGACCTTCCTCGAGGTCCTGCTGTATCTTCATGTAAGTGTCATACACGTTGCCGCGGTCGTAGTGCTTCACCATCTCCGACTCCACCTCTGTAACGTAAGGCACGCCGACATCGCTGCGGCTCTGGTCTGCGTCTTTGTAAGCCTGTGAGAAGATGTTCACGAGGATGAAGTGGTCGTAGGCGCGGATAAGAAGGGCCTCGCCGCGTGCCATCTTCATGTTCTCAGACATCACGCCGCCGTTCTTCTCTGTAATCTCGTCGATGGCCTGCAGAGCGAAGTTTGCACATGCTATAGAGTTGTAGAAGTGCTGCCATATAGAACCAGGAGAGTCAGAGTCGCTCCAAGTGGCCATTGATGCCTGCTTGAAGTTGAAGAGTTCCTCGTCCCAGCGTGCGTATGTCGAGTAGTTATAGTGGCTCAACACCTGCTTGTCGTTGGGGTTAGAAGGCATGTGTGGTGCCTGGTTGTCTGCGAGGTTATCGCCTGTAATCTCGCACAGCCAAGCGTAGTTTGCCTGTGGATAAGCAGACATGAGCAGTTGCTGCACCTTTGTCTCGTTGTCTATCTCGGTACGCTCATCGGGCAGATGGTCGAGAAATGACTGGCTACAAGATGCGAGGAATGGTGTTATGGCAAGAATCATGAAGAATGCGCCATCTTTTGCCATCCTTTTTGCTTTATTTAATAACACTTTGTTTTCCATTATATTCTTATATATTATATTGTTTCTTGTCAATGTTATCTCACTTGCTTAGATGCCGAGTCGTACGGTGAATGTGAACTGCTTAGACAATGGTGTTGCAACACCACCAGAGTTGACGAACTCAGGATCCTGGCCGTTCAGTTTGTCATCTGCATAAATCAAGAAGAGGTTTGTAGCATCGAGTTTCAGCGAGCATGTGCTCAGACCGAGTTTTGCAATCCACTTGTGAGGCATGTCGTATGTGAGCGAGATGTCCTTCATGCGGATGAATCCTCCGTCGGCAACACGCGCGGTGGAGTAGTTGTAAGCATTGTATGCGTAGCCGAGGTAGTTGTCGTTGTAAACCTGACGGCGGCTTGCAATTGTCGGAACGTCTGTGAAGTTCTCGTCGCCTGGCATCACCCAACGGTTCTTGAACTCCTTAGGCATGGCGCTCATGTCTGAGTAGGCTGAAGAGAAGATTGGGTCGAGACGCAGTTTGTTTCCGAAAGAGTAGGTGATGAACACGTTCAGACGCCAGTTCTTCCAACGCAGCATGTTGTTCAGACCGCCGGTGTACTTAGGCTCTGTAGGACCTTCGTATTTCAGGAAGTCGAGTTTGTCATACTCCTGGAAGTTGATTTCTGTTGTTGTCTTCACGCCGTCTTCGTTGATAATCTGTGGAATACCTTCGTCGTTAAGTCCTACGAAAGGTATTGAGAACATTGCGCGGTGGTCGTAGCCCTCGCGTGTGTAACCTGTACCTCTCACGAGGTCGATGACGCGGCTCTGAGAGAGCAGTTTCGTAATCTTCGTGGTGTTGTAAGAGAATGTCAAGTCGGTGTTCCACTGCCAGTCTTGGGTCACGATGTTCTGTGTTGACAGCGTGAACTCAACACCTGACGAGGTCATCTCTGCCACGTTGGCGTACTTGTTGATTTCACCGCCGGCACCCTCGGTCTTCATGTATCCCATGAGGTCGTAGTTGTTACGCCAGTAGGCATCGAACACCAGGTTGATGCGGTTGTTTACGAAACCGAGGTCGAGACCAACGTTGAACTCGGTCTTCTTCTCGTATGTCAGGTCGCTGTTACCCAACCGATCGAGTCCGATACCGGTCTCCTGCTGTCCGCCCTGTGGACGCCAGATCTTGTCGGTAACAAAGATAGGAAGCGCGTTTGAAGCGTTTGTCTGCTCACCCACGAGAGAGTAACTCAGACGCAGTGTGCCGTGGCTCATTGCTCCGTGAGTCTTTGCCATCCACTTCTGGAAGAAAGGCTCCTCGTGTGCGTTCCATGACATACTGATGTTACCTGTTGGCAGCCAGCGTGAAGAGCGCGACTTGCCCAACTGGTTAGAGCCGTCGTAACGTCCGGTGAGGTTCAAGGTGTAACGTCCCTTGTAAGAGTAGTTCAGGTTTGCCATGTAAGCAAGACGGCGGTTCCATGAACGTCCGAAACTGTCAATATCGGTACCTTCCTCAATCATCTGCTTTGTGCGGTCGGTGTTGTAGTTCACCGTGCGGCTGTTCTCGAAGTCAACACCGTAGAACTGGTGCTCCTCGGCGTCATAGTCGGCGCGGTTTGCCTCCATACCAACGAGTGCGTTGAAGATGTGGGTGTCGTTCCATACCTTGTTGTAGTTGATGGTTCCACGGAAGTCAAGTTGCTTCACCTGGTTTGAGTTGTTGATGCGGATACCGCCTACAGGCATCACAGACACTGGCAGAGAGTTGGGCTCGTCTGGGTCGGTGTACAAGAACGTGTTGTTGTACATGATGTTCGGGTTGTCGAGTCCTGCACGGTAAGCCTCTGCCTGGTTGGCATGGTTAAGCACGTTGTGCTCGCGGGTAGAGCGGTTAACACGGTAACTACCCAAGAGGTTAATCTCAAGACCTGTGATAGGCTTTATTGACAACTCGCCCTGGAACTTCACGTCCATCACGTTGATGTCGATGTAGTTGTTTCTCAACTCGTCGAAGATATTGAACGGAGCGTAGTTGCGGGTGTATGTCTCTTTGGGGTCCAGAGTGCGCGATGTGTTGAGCGCATAACTGAACGGGTTGATATCGAAGTCGCGGCTCACAGCACCAGAAACCACATCGACGCTTTGGTTCAGAGTACCTGGAGCCATCTGGTCACGGTAAGAAGCGTTGGTACGCATGGTGAGGGTCACCTTCTTCGAGAGGTTGAACGATGCATTAAGGTTGGCGGTGTAGCGCTGCACCTTGCTGTCTTTTGTCCATCCTGGGTCGTTCATTGCCGAGAGAGAAGCGTAGAGGTTTGCCTGGTCTGTACCCGTTGAGATGCTCAGCGAGTGGTTGTGCATGATGTTGTTGTTGAACAGCAGGTCGAACCAGTCGGTGTTGCGGAACTCTGCCTCCTGCAAGAACTGGTTCATTGCTGCGGTGGTATTCTCAAGTCCGAACTTTCCTGTTACCGGGTCGTACTGGTTCATCAGAGAGTACATCTTACCGTAAAGACCTGATGACGAACTGTTTGCCAATGCGGCAAACTCGAGCCATCCCTTTGCTGCCATTTCCTTGTAAATACCCATCTGCTCCTGAGAGTTCGAGATGTTATACTCTGAGTAATTTGGCTTGCGGCGATATGTAAACTCACCGGTATAGTTGATGGAACTGCGTCCTGCACGTCCCTTCTTTGTGGTCACAACAACCACACCTGCCATGGCGCGGGCACCATAGATAGATGTTGCCGAACCGTCCTTCAGCACCTGGAACGACTCGATGTCGTCGGCGTTAAGACCTGCAATGGCATTGGCGATAAGTGTCTGTGCGTCACCAGAAGAAAGGTCGTCGGAACCTACGTTCACAGCGTCCTCCATGATGACTCCGTCAACAACCCACAGTGGGCTTGACGAACCGTAGATGGAGGTGGCACCGCGGACGCGAATCTTAGGTGCTGTACCGAATGTGCTGCTGACGTTCTGCACGCTGACACCGGCTGCACGGCCTTCCAGCGAACGTGTCACGTCGGCCACACCGTCAAGTTTGCTCTTTTCGGCATCCACCTTTGTCGTAGCACCGGTGAAGAGGCGCTTGTCCATCTTCTGAATACCCGTTACGACAACTTCGTCAATCTGCTGTGCCTTATCGGGATGAAGAACAATATTCATGTTCTGTCCACCCTTAAGGGTCACGGTCTCCATGCCGATATAACTTACTACTATTTGTGGATTCTTAACTTGAGTGGTAATGCGGAAATTACCATCGAAGTCGGTTGCTGCTCCTACCTGAGTGCCCTTCACGACGACAGATGCACCAATGATGGGCTCTCCATCTTCTGAAGATGTCACAGTACCAGAGACAACCGTTTGCGCCTCTGCCATCCCTAAGAATAGAGAGAGGAGGGCGAAGATCATACAAAGTCTTAATTTCATAAAATGCTGACTTTTCTGTGTGTTATTAATTATTATAAAGATACTTTTTTACGTTCCAAAGTGCAAAATTAAGAGTTTTTTTCCTTTCTTGCAAGTGAAATGTTACAAAAATGCAATTTTAACTCTTTTTTTTAACACAAATACCATATTGGGTGTATATATAATACCCTTTTGGACAAAAAACTCTCATATTCCGTTTCAGAGTGTAATGTTGTGTTTTTTCTTGTCTATGGGAGTTAGGAGTTAAGGAGTTATCGAGTACAGGAGTTAGGGAGTTAAGACATCGGTTTTTGCGCAATGCCATGTATTGATGGTGAACGACCTGCAATGTATTGTCTTAACTCCTTAACTCCTTAACTCCTTAACTCCTAATAATTTTAATACTCGTACAGTTTGACGTGGAGTATCTTCCATTCGCCCACTCCTATGCGGGCATGTCGTCCCTGGTGGTCCTGGTCGCCGTTGTCGCGGCGCAGGAATTTCATGGTTCCGTCATCGCCGATGCTTACCTGGTCAACATAGCCGATGCCGAGACGCTTGCCGCGGAACCGTTGTGTCTGCACGGCGGGGGTGTTGTTGTTGCCGCCCTGGGTGTTGCCCTCCACAAAGCCGTCCTCGCCGAGTTGCCTCTTCACTTCTTGCTCTTTCTCACTCTTTGTCTTGAATTCCACCACTATTCCCTGTCCTGCGATGAGGTATTCCATGGGCGCTATCTTCAGTATGTATGCCCCGCCTTCGGGCCATGTGGTGCCGTCGGTGGCGCGTGGGTCCCACGGCAGGGTGAAGTTATGGCGGCATGTTAGCACTTGGTCGCCGTCGGTGATGATGCTCTCCTTATCCGTTTGGTCGAAGAGAAGCCCCCATGAGGACTTTGAACTTTGAACTTTGGACTTTGAACTTTGAACTTTGTTGCTTGTGTAGTTGTGCATCTGGCGCAGCAGCGCGTAGGCATTGGTGATGTTCGAGGGGTCATCGTACTGGTCGATGGCGAAGGGCGAGAAGCCCACTGCACCGTACTCGCCGAAGGTGAAGAGTGCCCGTGCGCCGCTGTTCTCGCAGCATCGTGTCTCGGGAATGAAGAGCGGGTTGCCCTTGAAGGCATATTGCGAAGCCCACGACTTGAATCCCGTGTCGTAGATGTCGGGCGAGAGCATGTCTATGCTGGGCGCTCCGCATTTCCATATCGTGGCGAGATGGGCGAGCGGACCTGCCGAGGGGTATTCTCCCGGCTTGCGTCCGCGGCTGTTCATGGCTGCGTTAACATATAGCGGAACGTTGTATATGCGTCGTGCCACCTGTGCTAGTCGCTCCACATAGCAGGCATAGTGCCACGCCATGAAACATTCCTCGCCATACGGGTCGTTGCCGAATGCCTCGCGCCAGGTGGTTTTTCCCGTTGCGACAGCCTTTCCGTCTTTCTTCAGGGCTGTGCGCAGCGTTGCGGGGATGTTCTTGTCGTAGGCTTTCTCGGCAAGAGGCGAGTGGTCGCGGGCATCCTCCAACATTCCAATCTCGTTCTCTATCTGCACCATAATCACCGTTCCCGTGCCTCTGTCTTTTTGTGCTATGTGCTCCATCAGACGTGTGAAGACGCGGCAGTCGGCGTCAAACACATTCTCTGAGAAGCACGACGCTATCTCAAGAGGCTTGCCCGCGGCGGTCATGGCGCGTGGATATTTCTTCGTGTCCTGCTTGAACCACAGCGGTGCATAGCAACTCATGGAGTTCTTCCATGCGCCGAACCACAGGAACACCACCTTCAGGCGGTTTTCGCGGGCACGGTCGATGACGCGGTCGATCAGCGTGAAGTCATAAGTGCCCTCGGTCGGCTCGATGAGGTCCCAGTAAGCAGGCACCAGCACGGTGTTCAGTCCTATCGCTGCCATGCGCGGCATCACCTCGTCGATGTCCTCGACACTTGTGGCGGCAGAGTTGGACAATTCGCCCCCGAGAATGAAAAGGTTAGACACAGAGGGGACTTGAGCGCCCGATGAAAGCGCCCCGATGAGAATTAGTAAAGATATTAGCAGTTTCTTCATAATTTGTTGAATATCAGTCGTTCCACGCTTTTCGGAAAGTTCTGTAATAAGATTACAGGGTGTTCCAAGATTCTTGTAAAGGGATTACAGACGGTCTGTAAAGGTGTTACAAGCGGCTTGTAAAGCCATTACAAGGCATCTGTAACACTGTTACAAGCCGCTTGTAATAATGCAAAAAAGTATTGTTAGTCCACGATGGGTTGCTTGCTGAACGTCTGGAAGTACTTCAGACACACGTCGCGCCACTCCTGTGCGTTATACACTTGGTGGTTCATGCGCTCCGTAACCTCCTCGTAGCGCTGTTTATCGACGTGCATCCACGCCCTGTTCCATGCCTCGCGGTGCAGTTTCACCTTCTCCACGCCGCGGTTGTAGTGCATGTTCAGTTCCTGCCACAGTGTGCGTCCGCTCTTCATCTTGTATGTCCAGGGCACGTGGTGGAACCACAGCAGATACTCCTCGGGGCATGTCTCTATGTTGTCGTAGAGGCTGCGGTAAGGCTCGCGATACTGCGATGTGGCGTTGGTTCCGTGTGACGTGCGGTCGAATCCCACTCCTTCGGCATCTGCCTTGTGATAATACACCGGGCACCACTCAATGGGATATTCCGCCTTGAAGCCGTCAGGCTCGGGACCATAGTGGTGGTCGAACTTGAAGATGTGGTGCAGTCCGAGTGGCATCATGTAGTCAACACATGCCTCGCGGCTCTCCATCATCACCTCGGTAATGGGCTTCACGAACTGCTCGTCCTGTGTGAATGTCTGGCAAAGCCATTCCTTGGCAATCTCCTCTGCCGACAGTTGCGGGTTCCACGCCAGACGACCGAAGGCATACCAGTTGGCCTGCGAGAAGTGGTGTCCGCACCAGTTGCGGTCGTCGCCGATATTCGCCACTCCTGCAATGCCGACAAGACTCTCTGGCGATACAAACGAGAAGAACTCCTTCCACATCGTGGCGAGATATACAAGATGGCGCGACTGTCCCAGATATTCCTGTGTTATCTGCAGTTCCACCATGTTTGGCGTCTCCTGAATCTGGTCGAACACGGGGCTGTAAGGCTCGCGCGGCTGGAAGTCGAGCGGTCCGTTCTTGGTTTGCAGGATAACATTCGGGCGGAACTTGCCGTCGAGGGGCTTGAACTCCGACACCGCCTGCTTCACGCGGTCCTCGCCTTTGTGGTTGGCACCATAGACGAAGCAGCGCCACATCACGATGCCGCCGTAGGGCTGCAGGGCGTCGGCGAGCATATTGGCACCGTCGGCATGCGAGCGTTTGTAGTCGCCCGGGCCTGGCTGTCCTTCCGAGTTGGCCTTCACGAGGAATCCGCCGAAGTCGGGAATCAGCGCGTAAATCTCCTTTGCCTTCGCCTTCCACCATGCCGCCACGTCTTTGTCGAGCGGGTCGGCGGTCTTCGTTTCGCCCAGCGCCATTGGCGATGCGAAGTTTATGCTCAGATAAACCCTGATGCCGTATGGACGCAACAGGTCGGCGTAAACCTTCACCGAGTCGAGATACTCCTTTGTGAGCATCTTCGGCGAGGCGTTCACGTTGTTCAGCACTGTGCCGTTGATGCCGAGCGAGGCGTTAGCACGTGCATATTGGGTTATTATCTGGTTGTTGATGCTGCCTGTGTTCCAGAAGATGCTGTTGCCGGCATATCCGCGCTCTATTGAGCCGTCGAGGTTGTCCCAGTGGTTCAGGAGACGTATGCCGAAGGCTGGTGCCGAGAACTTTGTGAGGTCTTTTTTCAACTGCCCCTCGCCCTGAGTGCGCAGCAGGTCGTAAGCCCCGTAGAGCACGCCGATATCGGTTCCTGCCTCTATAGTGACGTTGTCCTTTGTGCCTTTTATGGCGAACGCGCCGTCCTTAGCGCCGTTCTCGCTCACCACGAGTTGCACTTTCGCCCCCTGCCAGTAGTGTTTCAGTTCGCTGATAGCGATGTTGATTGTTTCCGACTGCTTGTTAGCGGTCACTTTCGCCTTGTTCACTTCGTTATAACGCAGCCACAGGTCGTGCCCGTCTTCTGCGCTTGCCGCGATGCAGTACAGCATTGTCGCGAGCAAGAAAAGCAAATTCTTCATTAGTGTTTGTTTATTATTGTTGTTTCGTTTCGGGGTTATCTTCGCCTTCGGCATTGTTCTTGCTTTCGGCGTTGTTGGCTCTCTCGTCGCTGTCGTCGTGCTTCTGCTCGGCATATTCGGATGGAGTGATGCCGAAATGTTTCTTGAACACCGTCGAGAAGTGGGTCTGGTTGTTGAATCCCACGGCGTATGCCACCTGTGTTACGTTTATCTTACGCTGGCGTATGAGGCTCGCCGCCTGTTCCAGACGCAGGTTGCGTATGAAGTCGCCAGCCGATATTCCCGTAATCTCTTTCATCTTGCGGTGGAGTTGCGCACGGCTTATTCCGACGTTCTCGGTGAGTTTCTCCACGTTGAACTCAGGGTCGGAGAGGTGTTCGTTGATGCACTTCATGATGCGGTCCATCAGTTCGTCGTTGTTGCTCTTCACCTCCATCTTCTCCAGTTTCGCCTCTTGTCGCTGTGCTCCTGAGAACTTTCCGCGCAGACGGCGCACGTTGTCGATGAGGTTGTCGATGAGGATGTGCAGTTCGTCCATGCTGAATGGCTTGGCGAGATAGGCGTCGGCGCCGCGTCGCAGTCCCTCCAGGCGGTCTTTCACCTCTGCCTTCGATGTGAGCAGTATCACCGGCACGTCGCTGATGTTGGGGTTGCCCTTGATGTTCTTCAGCAGTGTTATGCCGTCCATTTCGGGCATCATGATGTCCGAAATCACGAGGTCGTAGTCGCTTGTCAGCAGTGCTTTCAGCGCCTCCTTGCCGTTAGGTGCTGCATCGAAGCGGTACCAGTTGCCCAGTTCGTTGCGTATGTAACTTGCAATTTCCTCCTCGTCGTCGGCGATGAGAATCTTGAAGTTCTTGTTCGCGCGTGTCTTGCTGTTGGCGTTGGCGGCGTTGATGGCTGCAATTTGTACCGTGTCTTCAATCATGTCGGGCGACAGGTGGTCTTTCCCCTTGGGCAGAGTTACGGTGAGCACGGTGCCCCGCACGCCGTCGGTGCGGTTGTTTGCCTTTATCGTTCCGCCGTGCAGTTCCACTATTGCCTTGCTCAGGTTCAGTCCGATGCCGGTGCCGTCGAGATGCACGTCGCGTGCGTTGCTTCCCTGATAGAATCGCTCGAAGAGTTTGTCGGTATTGCTCTCTTTCAGTCCGATGCCGTTGTCGATGACTCTGATTACCACGTTCCGCTCCTCCTCGGCAAGCACTATGTTGATGTCTCCGCCATCGAAGGTATATTTGAAGGCGTTGCTCAGTAGGTTGCTGATTACCTTGTCGAAGTTCAGTCGGTCTATCCATGCTGTCACGGGCTTTGCCTCGCGTGCCTTAACCCTGCCTTCGGGTGTCTCCACCTCGAAAGTGTAGTGCATGTTTCGCTGCTGCGCGTTGTACTGATACAGCGTATATATACCGTTGATGAACTGCACGAGGTTGGTCTCGCGGCATTGCAGTTTCATCTGTTTCTTGTCTATCTTGCTCTCGTCGAGAATCTGGTTCACCAGTTGTTGCAGTCTCTGAGCGTTGCGGTCGATGGTCTCGATGTCGTTGAGGCTTTCCTCGTCGAACGCCTTGGTCTTCAGTTTCTTCAGCGGTCCCATGATAAGCGTCAGCGGCGAGCGTATGTCGTGGGTGGCGTTGATGAGGAACTTCATCTTCGACTCCTCCATCTCAATCATTCGCTTGCGCTCGATGTAGTAGATGCCGAGAGTGATGATGCCCGCCGCCGCCATGCCATAGAGTATGAACGCCCATATTGAGGCATACCACGGGTCTTTCACCCTGACTACTATCTGCTTGGTGTTCTTCGAGTAAACGCCGTTGCTCTGTGCCCTCACCTCGATGACATACTTGCCTGGTTTCATCTTGTTGAACGAAATGGCGTTGTTCCCCTCGCCGGTGGGAGTCCATGTGTCGCCGCCGTTGATGCGGTATTCAAAGTTGATGTTGTCGGCGTTTCTGAATGTGAGCAGCGAGAACTCCATAGTGAAACTGTTCTCGTTGTACGGCACGCTGAAGTGGTCTTGGAAGCAGTCCTTCGGCTTGCCATCGACGATGAAGTTGGTAAGGTAGATGTCGCCCATCTCCATGTGCTGCTTCTTCACCTCCTCGGGATAGAATGTGGTGATGCCTTCGCTGGTGCCATAGGCTATCATGTCGTCTTCGGTATGTATCGCAGCGCCCAGGATATACTCCTTGGTGATGAGTCCGTTGCCGCTGATATGGTCTATAAACTGCTTGTCTTTCGGACTGTAGTGCCATATACCCATTGATGTGCTCAGCCACATGTCGCCGGCATGGTCGAATGTTATGCTGTATATGATTTTGTCCGACAGTTTCTCCGCGTTCTTGAAAGGCTCTACCTTGTTTTGGTCTCTGAGGTAGATGAACATTCCCTCGTGTGTTCCTATTAATATATTGCCTTTGTCGTTCTCGTTGATGGCGGAGCACTGCACATGGTTCAGTTGCACGTCCCATCCCAGCGACTTGAACGACTGTTTCTCCGGGTCGAAGCACGAGATGCCGCTCGTGGTGCCTATCCACAGCAGTCCGCGGCTGTCGTAGTAGAGTGCCTTTATCCAGTCGTTGCAGAGCACTCCGCGTGCCTTGTCCTTGTCGCGCATGCTGTAAGTCTGTGTTTCGCCGGTGTTGGTGTTGTGTACGATGAGTCCCTTTCCGTAGTTGCAGATGAACAGGGTGCCGCGCGAGTCGTCGGTGATGCAGTTCAGTCCCCATCCGTCTGTTTCCAGTTGTGTCTGCATGGCGCCTGTGGCTGGCGAGTATCTGTTCACCTTGTTCTCCGAGCATAGCCAGTACTGGCCGCGCTTGTCGCGGTAGATGTTGTTCGCTGTTGGCAGGGTGTTGGGCATAGGGTTCACCTTTCCCTTCTCGTCAAAGCGATAGACTCCCGAGTTCTGCACGGTGCAGAGGATGCTGTTGTCGTCGCCCAGAGCAAGCGAGGAAACACTGCTTCCGATGCTGTGTCCTTGTTTCTCGAAGGTGTATGACTCGAAAAGGTCCTTGTGCTGGCTCATCTGGAAGAGTCCTTTCTTGTAGCAACTCACCCACAGGTTGCCGTCCTTGTCCTCCATGATGTCGTTGATGTTTGAGGAGGTCAGATCGAAGTCGTTGTTCTCGCTGTTCACAACCTCGGCAGAGATAGAGCCTTTCTTTATCACGTAAAGTCCGTTTCCTGCCGTTCCGAGGTATAGGTTGCCCTCGCGGTCGAGACGTGCCTTCAGTATGGAAGCCTTGTCAGAGAGCACCGAGAGGTCGTATCCAGCATCATCTATCTCGCCTGTGCTGTAGTCATAACGCAGGATGCCGTGGTGGCAAACGATGATAAAGCCGCGGTTGTCGGTGCGTATGAATGACATCGGAGGACCGCAAGGCGACTCGTAGTCCTTAAACTCTGTGGGGTTGCCGTCCTTCACTGTGATGCGCGTCAGCGTCACCAGGTGGCTCGAACGCCACAGATGGTGCTGGTCGTCCTCGAAGATACGGCTGTAGAACTCGTCAACATCGCGTTTCACGAACGAGTCGAGCCTCCTTATATGGTCTTCTCCCTTGCGTATCACAAAGAGTCCCTCGCCCGCCGTTCCTATGAGGATGTCGCCGTTTGAGGTCTCGAGCAGTGCGTTGGCTCGCGGCCTTACGTTGCCCGGGAAGCGGTAGCGGCGGAAGTTGTTGTTATGGTAATCGTATTGCGCCAGACCGTAGGTGCATCCCACCCACAGCCGTCCCTCGCTGTCGCTCATCAGTCTCACCACCTCGTTGTCCACAATGGTGGTGCTGTCGTCCTTATTATATAAATAAGGTGTAAACCTGTAACCGTCGAACTTGTTCAGTCCGTATTCTGTTCCAATCCATATAAAGCCATACTTGTCCTGCATCACACAGTCGATGAGACTGCTTGTCATCTTGTCGCTGGTGTATAGCCGCGACATTCCGGCCCTTATCATCAGCGACAAGAGCAGCAGGCATGCAATCGTACAAAAATGTTTCAGTCTTTTCATCTTTTATGGTTACTACGGTTAATAAGTTGTATGGTGTAAAGGATTTGTAAACATGCATTTTCACGGCAAAGTTAAGAAATTAAATTCATACATGAAACATTTGGCACCCTCCTTTTGCAACAAATTAGATGTAAAAAATTGAAATGAGACATAAAGAAACAAAAACGCAACAAAAAGAATGGTAGATGTGCGCAAGAATGATTATATTTGCACCATTATTTTAGAATAACACTAATAATTCTGATTCTTTGAACACGGATTTCTTAGTAGTTTAACGCAGAGCATAACTATAAAAACAATAATTAACAACAATGGAAAACAATCAAACCCTTAACGAAGCAAAAGGCTTCTACAAACTTTCTTGGCTCCAACGTATCGGCTTCGGCTCGGGCGACCTGGCGCAAAATCTTATATTCCAAACGGTAGCGTGCTACCTGATGATTTACCTGACAACGGTGTTGAAGATTAGTCCTGCTTTCGTCAGCGGACTTATCCTTACCGTCCGACTCATTGATTGTTTCTGGAGTCCGGTGGTAGGACGCTATATCGACAATCGCAACCCCAAGTTGGGCAAATACCGTGCATATCTTCTCTACGGTGGTATCCCCCTCACCTTGGCTGCATGCCTTTTGATGCTTCCGCAGGCTGCCACATGGCCCATGTGGCTGAAGATTGTGTATGCATCAGTGAGTTACACGGTGCTCAGCATGATTTACTCGGTGGTTAACATACCTTACGGCTCGATTATGGCAAGTATGACTCGCGACAACGACGAGGTGCTCATCCTCACCTCAACGCGAATGGTATGTGCCAACATCGGTCAGATTGTGGTTCAGGCTGGCTTCCCTATCGGACTCGCTATGTGCGTTCATACAGCAATAGACTGGAACCAGGCAACATTCATGGCCATCGGAACGATTCCTGCCTTCATCATACTGCCCTCAATGCCAATACTGAAGAAATGGCTGGGCAAGAAAGGTCTTTACTACACTCTCCTGTCAATCGGTCTTGTGGGATTTGCCATTCTGTTTGTCATTGGCAAGTTCTTCGATGTTCAGAGTTGCAACACCATCGTGCAGATAGCAAAGGTGATGACAGGTGTCGGACTCCTCGTGGGCTCTCTGATGTGGGCTCTCGTTCCTGAGGTCATCACCGAGGCGGAGTATCGCACGGGCAACCGTCCTGCCGCTACGGTAAACGCGCTTGCAGGTGTAGCCTTCAAGGCAGGATTCTCCATTGCCGGCTGGATTACTCCTCTGGTTATGGGATGGATAGGATTTAACTTCGCCACAGAGCAGTCTGCCCTGCCAGTAGAGCCCAGCGCATGGTTCACTGTTACATGTGTCTTCGCCATCGTAGGCTTCATCCTCCTGATGCTTTGCTTCAAGGGCAGCAAGGAGAATATCACCACAACACCAGATAAGCCTGTCACATTCGGCGAGATGTGGGAGGAGTTCAAGGCTAACAAGTGCCTGCAGTTGGTGCTCAGCATCTTCGTAGTGGTGTTCCTGGCATCGTTTATCAGCGGACCGGTAAATGCTTATTACCCGAAACTGGCCAATTACTCTGACATCGCGCAGAATGCAATACTGTGGTTCACATGTATCATTCCCGCTATTCTTCTCGTTGTGGTAGGTTATCTGGTTTATAAGTACCCTCTTACCGATGAGAGACTTGATGAAATGAACAAGGAAATAGAAGCACGCCACAAATGAGAAACAGAATAAAGATATTGATATCCTGTCTGGCCATGATGCCATTGGCATCCATGGCTCAGCAGGGATTGAAGGATGCCATTGGCAAGTACTGCCTTATTGGAGCGGCAGTTAATCAGTGGCAGAGTGACGGACAGGTGCCACAGGCAGATGCTGTGCTTGCCAAGCACTTTAACTGTGTAGTGGCTGAGAACTGCATGAAACCAGAGGTGCTGGCACCGGCAGAAGGCATCTTCGACTTCCGTGTGGCCGACAAGTTTGTCAACTATGCACGGCAGTTGGGACTGAAGGTGAACGGACACTGCCTGGTATGGCACTCACAGGCTCCCGACTGGTGGTTCACCAATGGCTATACCGCCATGCCCGCATCCAAGGAAGTGCTGAAGGAGCGTCTCATCAAGCACATCAAGACCGTCGTGGGACATTTCAAGGGACAGGTCTTCGGATGGGATGTTGTCAACGAGGCCATCAACGACGACGGCTCGTTCCGCAAGTCGCCATATTATAACTTGTTGGGCGAGGAGTTCATCGAGATTGCTTTCCGTGCCGCCCACGAGGCAGACCCCGATGCCGAACTCTACTATAACGATTACTCCATGTCCGGAGCAGCCAAGCGTGAGGCTGTATGCCGTCTGGTGAAGAACCTGAAGGCAAAGGGACTTCGTATCGATGGCGTGGGAATGCAGAGCCACAACGGATTAGACTATCCTAATCTGGAGGAATACGAGAAGAGCATCGATGCCTTTGCAGCATGTGGCGTGAAGGTAATGATAACAGAACTTGACATCAATGTGCTGCCTAATCCGGAAGGATTCGGAGGCGCCGCCGTAGAGCAGAACTTCGAGTTCCAGCAGAAGTACAATCCCTATGCCGCAGGTTTGCCTGCCGCTAAGCAGAAAGAACTGGACAAACGCTGGCTCGACCTGTTCAAGATTTATTATAAGCATCGCTCGCAGATTAGCCGCATCACTCTGTGGGGCGTATGCGACGAGAACTCATGGCTCAACGGATGGCCTATCAAGGGGCGCACCAACTACCCGCTGCTCTTCGACCGCCAGTATAAGGCGAAGCCCGTTGTTGACGAAATCATCAAACTTTATAAATAACCCAGAAACTTTTTAATACAGAAAGAATATGAAACCACGTTATCTTTTCCCGAATGATTATATGGCTGACCCTTCAGCCAATGTGTTTAACGGACGCCTTTACGTCTATCCTTCGCACGACTGGGATGCCGGCGAATGTTTCGACGACGACGGCGGACACTTCCAGATGAAAGACTACCATGTGCTGTCGTGGGACGACATTGAGAATGGCGAAGTGACCGACCACGGCGTAATACTGGATGTCAAGGACGTGCCATGGGCAGAAAAACAGATGTGGGACAACGACGTCATCGAGAAGGACGGCAAGTACTTCCTCATCTTCTCGGCTAAAGACTTTGGCGGCGAGTTCCATCTCGGTGTGGCAGTGGCCGACAAGCCTGAGGGACCGTTCATCCCGCAGCCGCACCCCATCCGCGGCTCGTTCTCCATCGACCCCTGTGTCTTCAAGGACGACGACGGACAAATCTATTGCTTCTTCGGCGGACTGTGGGGCGGACAGTTGCAGTGGGCTCAGTCGCTATATCACGGCTTTGCTGCCATCCCAGGCAAATACGGCGATGACAATGGGCTCATCGACCTCGGACCTGCTCCCGACCATAAGACACAGTTGTTCGCAAAGCCCGACGCTCCGGCACTTCCCAGTTTCGTGGTGCACATGAGCGACGATGTGATGCAGTTTGCTGAGGCTCCACGTCCTGTAATCATCCTCGACAAGAACGGCGAACCACTGAAGGCAAGCGACCCTCACCGCTTCTTCGAGGCATCGTGGATGCACAAGTACAACGGCAAATACTACTTCTCTTACTCTACAGGCGACAGCCACTTCCTGTGCTACGCCACTGGCGACAATCCTTACGGACCGTTCACCTATCAGGGCGTGATACTCGACCCCGTTGTAGGCTGGACAACCCACCACAGCATCGTAGAGTACAAGGGACAGTGGTATCTCTTCTATCACGACTGTGTTCCTTCTAACGACATCACTCACCTTCGCTCACTGAAGGTGCAGCGCCTCTTCTACAACGAGGACGGCACCATCCAGAAGGTGAAGAACGATTAACGAGACAGCGCTTGATGGCATTTCGCAATGCCATCAAGCACAAATCGAATAAAAAAAGATGTGGAATTGCTGACCAATTCCACATCTTTTATATTTAAACAAAGAATCTTTTACAAGCCACTTTTCTAAGAGTGTTCCATCAAGTTGTTATTTCTGCTTTTGATGTTTTCTCAGAGTCCTGATAACGTCAATGAAATTGGCAGCAATAACCATTCCCCACCCATAAAGAAATTCTGTCCATCCAGATTTCACCCAAACGACTATTCCTATCATTGAGATAATGAACACTCCACAACTCAAATACCAATTATGGTAATCTCTAACCTGTTTGAAACTGGACTTAGGAGGGAGCAAGAATAGTATTACTGGTATTAAAACCAGAATTACGATGGTTATGATGCACGAATCTAATATTGCGTCATTATTCTCAAACAAAGGACATAATGCGAAAAGTATAAGTGCAAATATAGGGAATAGTCTTATAAAAAAAAGTTTTTTCTTCATTATTCAAATATTTTGCTCCAATAATTATAACTATTAATAGCCGTTGCAAGTGCCGAGTATATACTTTCTTTATCTTCAGTGCTTAATTCTTCTGAATGTTCTATTATTTCTTTATATTTGTTGACGATGAAAACCATGTCGCGTGCAAGCATCCCGATGAACAGGATGATGTTTAGCAGCACCAGCAGCGCACATATACCGAATGACAGCCAGCCAACCCATTCACCAAGTCTCCCCAGCAGCCTGAACGTTATGTCTATCCACCACGTGAGGCTCAATGCTAAAACCACTTTTCGGTACTTTATCAGTTTTTCCATATTATTATATTGTCATTATTAATAATGATCGTTATTCTGTTTCTTCCTGCATTTTGTTGATGTAGGGCGTGGGCCTTACCCCATAGAGGGCACGGATGCGTTCGTGGCCTTTGTCTATAGGTCGCACTCCCTCGTTGCTTTGTCGTTTCTGCTCCTCTCTCTCCAGTGCTTTCGATGACTTGCATGCACCCAGTCCGAGCATCGCGATGATGCCCGAGCAGAGTAGGGTGGTGAGTTTCAACAGAGGTCTTTTCATTGCAGTCGTTTCAGATGGCATGTTATCAGTTTGCCGTCACCGTCGCGCAGGTGCATAGAGTTGCCCTTGCAGTAGCGGAAGTATTTGCAGTCGGCACACTCGTCGCGGCGCATCCACGAGCGGTCGCGGTATGGCTGGTACTTGTTTTCCCATACGGTGAGGAAATCGTCGCGGTAGATGTTTCCCTGCGCATAGTCGGCCCTGATGCTCGCGCAGGCTGCAATGTCGCCGTTGGCCATCACCGAGCCGACGCTGATGCCAGCCTGGCAGCCCAGCAGCGAGTCGCGCACCTCGCCCTCATAGTTGCCGAGAAATCCCTCGCAACCGTATGCAGCGTTTATGACGCCCTCCTTTCTTGTTTTCTTGATGAAGTCGAGCATTCCTCGGTATTGCTCATTGGTGAGTTGCAGCACGGGGTCTTTCGCCGCTCTTCCCACGGGGAATATCGAGAACATTCGCCAGTGCTTCACGCCCTTGCCGATGAGGAAGTCGCGTATCTCGGTGAGTTTCGGGTATGTGCGTTGGTTGACACAGGTCACCACGTCGAACACCAGTCCCGCTTTGTCGCGCATCTCCACCAGATGGTCCAGTGCCTGGCTTACGTGCTGGAAACTGTCGCGGTGGCCGCGCATCCAGTTGTGGTCGTCCTCCAGTCCGTCCATGCTTACGGTGATGGAGTGCAGTCCCGATTTCCTTAGTGCTATGAGTTTCTCGCGTGTCAGCAACAGTCCGTTGCTCACCATGCCCCAGGGGAAACCGCGCTCGTAGATACCCTTGCCACACAGTTCGATGTCCTCGCGCACCAGCGGCTCGCCGCCGGTTACGATGACGAACACCTTGTGAGGGTCCATTTTCTCGCGAATGCTGTCGAGCACGCGGAAGAAGTCTTCGCGGGGCATGTCTTGTGTGTTGGCTATCTGTCGGCAGTCGCTGCCACAATGCCGACAATGCACATTACATCTCAATGTGCATTCCCAGAACAGTTGCGTCAGCCGGTGCTCGCGCAGGTAGTTGTTCTGCACCACGCGCGCCATTTCTAGTCCCAGACGGTGGCGCAGGTCGAGTCGGTAGTCGTTAGCGCTGTTTCTCTGTTCCATTGTCGATGCTTTGCTCCGGAACGTTAGTGCTGTCGCTGACGGAGTCCATTCTCTCGATATATCTCACGTCTGGTGTGCCATATTCCAGTGGCTGAGGCATTATCTTCTTGAACGGGTTGCAACTTGCGAAGCCCAATGCCACCAGCACCGCCGATGCCGCCGCAATGCCTATTTTAGTTATTCCCTTTTTCATTCTCGCTTACTGTCTTTGGTGAGTCGTCAGATTCTTGTATGTCGTTCGAGGCATTTTCTGTAGAGTCTTGATATTCCATTGGCGGCGGTCCATATACCTTCGGTTGGTGAAATGTGCCCCCTATTATGTCGCAACTGCTCAGTCCGAGAGCCGTGAGCACTGCCGACACCATAGCCACCGCTGCTTTGCCTATTCTTTTTCTCATTTCTCTTCCTTTGTTGTTCGTGTTGTGTCGTTGCTGTCTATCACTTCTGTTTCCTCGTTGTCCAGCGAATCGACATACGTTGATGGTGGTGGCGGCCCGTAAACATCAATAATCTCTTCGTTGCTAAGTGCTTTTTTAGAACAAGACGTTATGCCCAGCACTGTTAGCACTGATGTCCCGATGATGCCTAAAGCCCATGTTTTCAGTCTTTTCATAAGCGTTGTTGCTATTGTTTATTGGTTCTCGGAGTTTGCTTCTTATCCTTTACGGGTGTGATGTCGGTGTTGCCGGGCGCTTCGATGCTCCGTTTCTTCACCGTGTCGTTGTAGAACTCTGGCGGCGGACCATACACGCACTCCACGTTCTCACGCCTCAGTCCGTTCCCTGAGCATGCCGAAAACCCCAGTGCTGCGAGCACCGAGGAGCCTATAATGCCTAAAGTTATGTTTCTGAATTTTCCCATAAGTCTCATTTATTGTGTCATCTGCTGTTTGCAAAGTTAAGATAAAATGCTGAAACAACAAAACTTATATCAATTTTTTTATCACTTTCAACGATTTATGCAAAGCAAAACTTTGACGTTCGCGGTTTTCTTTGTAATTTTGCATTCGAGTTTTCAACACGTTGATTTAAGATGTTGATGACACCTTACAAAAATAGGAACGATATACTATAAGACCCTATCACATGGAGTAATGTTCCGCAAAACTCGTACACACGTTTCCCCGCCCATGCAGGGGAGGGGTGAGGGGTGGGGTCGGTGATATTAGTGAAAGAGGTGGAAGGGAAGTGGAAGAAGTTGCGTGGAAGAAAAGATACTGACCCCACCCCTGCCCCTCCCCTACAGGGGCGGGGAGTCTAAGCAATAGGGGCAAACAGTATATAATTCTAAAACATAAGAACTCGTGATCTTTAAGTACTCGCGAACTTACAAACTAAAAAAAACAATATATTCATGGCAAAGAAAGCATTACTTATGATTCTCGACGGATGGGGAATCGGAAAGCATGGCAAGGGTGACGTTATCTATAACACCCCTACGCCTTATCTTGATTATCTTACAGCAGTTTCGGCTCACTCACAACTGATGGCCTCTGGCGAAGACGTTGGTCTGCCCGATGGTCAGATGGGTAACTCGGAGGTGGGCCACCTCAATATCGGTGCTGGTAGAATTGTCTATCAAGACCTCGTGAAAATCAACCGCGCCTGCAAGGACGGCTCTATAATGGAGAACGCACAGGTGAAGGCGGCATACACTTATGCCAAGGAGCAGGGCAAGAAACTGCACCTGATGGGCTTGACCTCCGACGGTGGCGTTCACTCAAGCCTCGACCACCTCTTCAAACTCATCGAGATAGGTAAGGCTTACGGACTGAAGAACCAAACCTTCGTACACTGTTTTATGGACGGCCGCGACACCGACCCGCACTCAGGAAAGGGCTTCATCGAGCAGGTGCAGAAGGTGTGCGACGACAACGACGCTGCCATCGCAAGCATCGTGGGCCGCTTCTATGCTATGGACCGCGACAAGCGATGGGAACGTGTCAAGGAAGGCTATGACCTCATCGTGAAAGGTGTGGGCAAGCAGTCGGCCGATATGGTGCAGGCAATGCAGGAAAGTTATGACGACGGCGTGACCGACGAGTTCATCAAGCCTATCCACAACAGCAGCGTTAACGGCTGCATCGAGGAGGGCGACGTGGTGATATTCATCAACTTCCGCAACGACCGCGCCAAGGAAATGACCATTGCGCTGACTCAGCAAGACATGCCAGAGCAGGGAATGAAGACCATACCGGGACTGCAGTACTACTGCATGACTCCATACGACGCATCGTTCACTGGCGTTCATATCCTCTTCCCGAAAGAGAATGTCGAGGACACGCTGGGCGAATATCTCTCAAAACTCGGCAAGCGTCAGTTGCACACAGCCGAGACAGAGAAATATGCACACGTCACATTCTTCTTCAACGGCGGTCGCGAGGCACCATACGAGGGCGAGGACCGTATCCTCGTGCCATCGCCAAAGGTTGCCACTTACGACCTGAAGCCAGAGATGTCGGCCTTCGAGGTGAAGGACAAACTCGTCGGAGCGATAAAGACTCAGGAGTACGACTTCATCGTGGTGAACTTCGCCAACGGCGACATGGTGGGTCACACCGGCGTTTACAATGCCATTGCAAAGGCGGTATGGGCTGTAGATAACTGCGTTCGCGAGGTCATCGAGACGGCAAAGGCAAACGACTATGAGGCAATAATCATTGCCGACCACGGTAATGCCGACAATGCCATCAACCCCGACGGAACACCAAACACTGCCCACTCGCTGAACCCCGTGCCGTTCATTTACGTCACAAACAACAACTCGGCAACAGTGAAGGACGGTCGTCTGGCCGATGTGGCACCTTCTATCCTCCACATCATGGGACTGGAGCAGCCCGCCGACATGACTGGCGAGTGCCTCATCAGCGACAACATCGCTCAGTAAACGAAAAGCAAGCGACATAATAAACGACGGATTCCACAGACGTTACGGATTAAACTTTCATAAATCCGTGTAATCTGTGGAATCCGTTGTTTTTTTTGTAAGTGTATTAAGAAGATTTGTACTTGTAGGGGCTCGCTCGGCTTCGCCGCTTTGCTCGCAAAGAACCTCCGTGTTAGCCCGTTTGGGAGTATAGGAGTTCAGGAGTTTTCGCGGCTTTCAGCCGCAGGAGTGCAGACATCAGTTATTCTGCGTTGCCATGTATCAATGACGTACAACCTGCAATCTGTTGTCTTAACTCCTACACTCCTGCACTCCTACACTCCTGCACTCCTGCACTCCTAAATAATTCAACTATCTCTCAATCCTTTTCGTAACCGTTCCGTCGGCATTTCTTATTATCTGAATGCCACGGTGGCCAGCGTCAACGCGCTTGCCGTCCATCGAGAAGCGTGTGGCAGTGCCATTCGCTTTGCCGTTTGCAATGCTGCCGATGCTGTTGGTGCCCTCGTAAGTAACGTTGACACCTATTGCTATTGATGTGGGGTCGTCAACATTCTTGAACCATTGGTATGTGCCGAGAGGCGCATAGGTGACGGGGTCCTCATCCTCAACAAGTTGGTAGGCGGTGCACAGTTGTCCATAGTCGCGGCGCAGACAGTACAGGCAGATGTCGTCGCTGCCATTCGAGATGCCTTCCATCACCACAAAGAACTCGCTGTCTATGCTCACTGGCTCGCTGAAGGTGAACACCGTGGCGGGCTTCGTGCTCTCGTCGCACACTATGTCGGCAGCGGTTATCGACGCTGTTGCCACCACCTCGCCGGGCATTCCGTTGTCGTCTGCCTTACAGATGGCTGCTGTCACGGTGCTTGAGGGGTTCTGTGCCGTGCCTTTGGCAAAGAGAGCCTTCACGCTGTTTATCTTGAAAGGTGTCTCGGGGGCATCGAAGTGCTCGGCAAACTTCAACATGCCAATGGTGTTTGAACCGGCATAGTAACCATATATCCATAGTTCAATGGGTGCAATGTTGCCGAATTCCGCTTCAGTGATGTTCCACAAGTCGGCAGAACCGCTCTTCGGTGTCTGCGCGTTCGCTGCCAAAGTGGCGAGAAGTAATAGTGTAGTAATTGTTTTCCTCATATATTCCTGTTTTTAATATTGATTTGCTTGTGCAAAGATAGTGTTTTTTTCATAAATGCGTTGTCTTTCGGCTGAAAAGTTGTATCTTTGCCATTGTTATGGAATATATCGCGATTTTACTGATATTGTTGGCAGGAATAGGCAACCCCGTCCAGACAGCCGTCAACTCAAGACTTCGCTTTGCGTTGGGCACACCGCTCATTTCCTCCACCGTCTCGTTCACGATGGGTCTGCTGGTGCTTGCTCTGCTTACGCTTCTCACGTGCGGCACGTTGTTTGTTCCCGCTTCGGTGGCATCGCAAGTGCCGTGGTGGGCATGGGGCGGAGGAGTTATCGGTGCCGTCATGCTCACCGCGCTCATCGTGGTGTTCCCCAAACTCGGTGGCGTGCTTACCGTGCTGCTGCCTATGATAGGGCAGATATTCCTCTCTATTCTCATCGACACCTTCGGATGGTTTGGTTCCGAGCCGATACCGCTATCAGTCCCTCGTGTCGCAGGGTTGCTGCTCGTCACGGCAGGACTAGTGTGCTATGTTGTGGGCAAGGGCAGGCAGGAAGACAGCGGCTCGGGCGCCAAGGGCGTGGGCATAGTGTGGCTCGTGGCTGGTGTGCTCATTGGTTTCTGTTTCGCCATACAGCCAGTGATGAACGGAGTGCTTGCCACGGTGCTTTCGTCGTCGGTTCACGCGTCGTTCATCTCCTTTGCCATCTCCACAGTTATACTATACATCCTGTTGCTCGCCATGCCCGGCGAGCGCAGCCACATGGCACGAATGTTCCGCCCGAAGTCGCCGTGGTGGATGTGGTCGGGCGGTCTTCTGGGAGCCTATTTTGTAACGATGTTCGCATGGTTCACGCCGTTGCTCGGCATCGGTGTGTGTTCCGTGGTGAGCATCTTCGGTCAGTTGGTGAGCGGAGCCGCCATCGAGGGCAAGGGACTTTTCGGCAATCCAGCCCGTCGTATCAACGCCCTGCAATATATAGGCATCGGACTGGTGCTCCCCGGTGTGGTGCTCGTCAATCTTTGATAACACTTCAGTCATTATGAATGTACAGATAGAAGAATCGTGGAAACAGCATGTGGGCGAGGAGTTCGACAAGCCTTACTTCGCCACTCTTGTCAACTTCGTGCGTCATGAGTACGCCACCGCCACCTGTTATCCTCCGGGACGTGAGATATTCAATGCCTTCAACCTGTGTCCTTTCGACCGTGTGAAGGTAGTGATAATAGGTCAGGACCCTTATCATGAGCCAGGTCAGGCCGAGGGACTGTGCTTCTCGGTGAAGGACGGAGTGATGCCTCCGCCGTCGCTTGTCAACATCTTCAAGGAGATACAGGGCGACCTCGGCAAGCAGATGCCGCGCTCGGGCAGTCTCCGCAGATGGGCAGAGCAGGGCGTGTTGCTGCTCAACGCCACGCTCACCGTGCGTGCCCATCAGGCGGCGTCCCACCAGCGTCACGGCTGGGAGGAGTTCACCGATGCCTGCATCCGCGCCATTGCCCGCGACCGTCAGCACGTGGTGTATATGCTGTGGGGCGGTTTCGCGCGCAGCAAGGCATCGTTCATCGACCCGCACAACAACCTCGTCTTGCAGAGTGTGCATCCATCGCCGCTCAGCGCCAACCGTGGCGGATGGTTCGGCAACCACCACTTCTCACAGTGCAACGCATATCTGAGAAACAACGGAATAGAAGAAATAGAATGGTAGAATGATTATAACGTATGGAGAATAAGATAGGAATAATTGATGTGGGCGGCGTTTTGGTCTCAGGCGACATCATCTACGAACGCTTCTGTTGCGACCTTGAGAAGTGCAAGGGGCAGTGTTGTGTCGAGGGTGATGCCGGAGCACCCGTCACGATGGATGAGATTGCTGCCATCGAGGAGGCTCTTGACACGGTGTGGGGCGACCTCTCGGCATCGGCACAGGCGGTAATCGACCGCCAGGGCGTGGCATACACCGACCCCGAGGGTGACCTCGTGACGAGCATAGTACACGGTAAGGACTGTGTCTTCACATGTCACGAAGACCTCCGTCTTGACGATGGGACCGTGGTCAGCGGTTGCTGTCTGTGCCTGCTTGAGAAGGCCTATCGCGCCGGGCGCTCATCGTTCTGCAAACCCGTCAGTTGCGCGCTCTATCCCATTCGTGTTAAGACATTCAAGGGAGGACTCGTAGGACTCAACTATAACCGGTGGAAGGTGTGTGACAGCGCACGCGAGAAAGGGCGCCGTCTCGACATCCCCGTCTATCGTTTTCTGCGCGAACCGCTCATCAGACGCTTCGGCACGGAGTGGTACGACGAACTGTGCGAAGTGGCGAGACAACTGGAATCTCAAAACGGCTGAAATGCGAGTCTTGCTAAATTCCTAAGACAAATAACAGAATGACAACGCCGATGATGAGCAATATAATGGCTATGAAATAAGCAAGCAGTGATATTAAGATAGTCCTCAGCCATGAGAATCCAGACATCTGTTTCAGCGGGATAATCGACAAAAACGATGTCGCTGCAATAAATGTTTCGTGGGCATTCAGAAATTCACCTATTATGGAGTAGATTGAGGTCATGTTTGCAATGTAAACCAGTGACACAAGAAACTCGGAGAAGCGCAAGTCGGGAATAGCAGTACTGCGGCGGAAAAAAAGGTAAAGAAAGCCCGAGAGAATGAACAATGCAAACAATGTGGTAATGCTGGGGAACCTCTGAGAGAAACTTACAATCTTCTCACCATTTTCTTTAAAGGCAGCCTCAAATTTCTTGTCTGTCTCGTCGTCACCAACGTCATATTTTCTCAATTCTTCTAATGCATCTTCCGAATAGTTCTTACCGCTGATATTCACGCCGCCTTCTATGACAACAGACAGGGCAGTGAGCAGGAAAAACAACTTAAAAGGCGGGAAATAAGCCATCTGCATACCCGAGAGATAGTCGCGAATCATATAGCCTGGGCGCAAGACAAGGTCGCGCAGGGTGCGGAACATGCCGCGGTTGCCCAGTCCCCACACGTCGAGAAACAACAGAAAGGCTTTCTTGAACGAGTAACGACCAATCCTTGACGACTGACCGCAACGCGGACAGTAGTTCCCTTGATACTCCGTACCACATGTGGCGCACGTGTGATGCTCCTCCAACAACGGTGCCACCTCATACGGCTTACGCTGCCATTCAAGGAAAGCGTGCCACTTCTCTGCTAAGCGTTTCATCATGATTTACAATCCCCAGATTACTGATATGGCTGCAAAAGTACAAATAAATATGATAAACACAAAAGTTTTTCATGGTTTTGGACATAAAGACATAAGAGGTTTTGGACAGAAAGACATATTTTTATTGTTGGACATAAAGACATAAAGGACACGATTTTTCTGCATGCCGCCATTTAAATTGTAGGGGCGTACCTCCGTGTGCGCCCGCCTTCATCAACTATATTGTTATCATCGGAAATATAAAGACATAAAGGACATGATATTCTCTGCATGCCGCCATTTCAAACTGTAGGGGCGTACCTCCGTGTGCGCCCGCCTGCATCCACTATGGCAAGTTTTATATACCCGGCAGGAAGAAGTAGTAGGGGCGTACCTCTGTGTGCGCCCGCCTGCATCCACAGCATGTCGTCACCAGAAATCGGAAACACGACGACACATACCGCCTAATAGCGGTTCGGGCGCACACGGAGGAACGCCCCTACATGTGGCTGACTTTTAGTTTGCAATAAGCCATATAACACTTGGAGTCTTTGTCAGGAGTAATTCCTGAGCATGTCAGGTGTATCTTCTGAGTAGGTCAGATATATACAAGTGAGGTGGCAAGGAAGCACAAGTGAGCGAGTGATTAGGCCCTAATCACTTCCCCAAAAGGCACAAGTGGCACCACAAGAAGTCATTTCTGCCTGCGTGAAATTGGGTGAAATTGCACCTTCACACGCAATTCCTTGTATTCCAAAACGTTACAACTGATGTGAAATTGTGAAATTGATTTTCGCTTTTTAAAACTCAGAAAAATGCATTATCTCTCCACTCGTAGGAGGTGACGTGTCCCACGTCACAATCCGCTTTTTTTGTGACGTGAGACACGTCACCTCCTATTTGGACGCTGCAAATATAATTGCATCCTTTAATGCAAGGCGATACTTCTAAACGCAAATTGCCGTAAATGGGACGTAAATGTCTGAGGATTGAATCATTGGGAGAGGCATGTTTAAAGATGCTTGCTCTGTTCCCTCACGCTGCCCATTGCAACGGTGATGCTCGGAACGGCAGTCTGAAGGACCACGCGCAGTTTCTCGCCCGTCGCGGAATAGACAAACCTCGTCACGTTGCCGTTGTCAATACCGCTTGAGATATTCCTGTAATTCCTCCACATTCTTTGGGGCAATGTCACGTTTGATAATTTCAATAGCGTCATTAGGTATAGGTGATTTCCAATAGTCCATTCCTTTCTTTTTCAAAAAATCTATAACCTTCAATTTATCCTTGTACTGCTTAGAATTAAGAGGGTAAATGCATAATCTTAATATATAGAGGATATCAACATAGAAGGTCGTATAAGACGGAGGATCACAATTAGTCATTTCGAATTTACCATAATAGTTCGCACCGTGTTCCAACAGGTAAAGCATTACATCCATACGACCAACTAAGTACGTACAATAAATCGTAGCACCTTCCCCTGTATCTTCCGTTTGCATATTAACATCGGCACCTGCCTCTACAAGTATTCTCACCTTCTCAAAATCATCCTCTGATGATATTGCATCGTATAACGCGAAATGGCGGGCAGGAATCCAATTCCCTAAATTGTCTTGTTGTACTCCACGTTCTGTAGAGTTGGGATTGCCACCATATTCTAACAACATCTTTAGTATTTCAGGGGAAACACGACTAAATCTTGAAGCAATAATAACCGAATTATCCCCTCTATATCTAATGGTATCACATGGTACATTAGGATTTGCACCTAATTCCAATAATGCTTTTACTGATTCTTTCTTATTATTATGGGTGGCAAGCATTAATAGAGTTTGCTTCCATCTATCTTCCTTATAATCAATAGGTATATTCTTATCCTGAACCTGCCGCCTTATTTCATCGGCATTTTCGTCTTGTACAGCCTTGGCTAAATCCCATGCAATGGTGCCTTGAAATAACCTAAAATCATCTCCTAATAGTTTTTTCTTATCTACTGGCGCCTCCCTGTCTATGCACGCGGACGACAACAATACCAGCAAGACACATATTGCACAAAAATATCCATTATGTTTCATAATTAAAAGCCAAATAAAATATTGTTAGTATTCAACGTATATTGCGATTGTGCATTTTTGCTCTTCTGCATTACCCGCTCGGGCGGATTTGTAATCCGCCCGCATTGAGTATCAGCATTTGCAATGCGACAAGATATATTCATATTAGTTGTTTCTCATATTGTTACTGTAACATCAATAAGCCCTTTCCCTCCACAATA